>JAEEGL012098068.1_pt1 | contig 262111 bp, 235 predicted proteins | sample 9134231 | NCBI WGS metagenome assembly JAEEGL01 (sample SAMN16246548, study PRJNA631951) | gut metagenome | biome: gut microbiome; feature: rumen; material: fiber-attached | host: Bos | place: Iran: Karaj | collected 2018-10
ATTTGCAGTATTGCAACATTTGCTGCAGTACAAGAAGGACACTATATAAGAACAAGAAATGTTAATTTATAGAGGAGATGAAATTTTGGGAACATCAAAAGAATATAAAGAATTTATTTTAGAGCAATTGGATTTATTAGATAATATAACTTGTAAAGCGATGATGGGCGAATTTTTGCTATATTATAAAAATGTTTTATTTGGTGGAATATATGATAATAGATTACTTATAAAAATAGTTGACACAAATAAAAAGTATAATATGGATGAAGCGATTCCTTATGAAAGTGCAAAACCAATGTATTTAGTAGATGATGTAGATAATAAAGAACTATTAAAAGAAATTGTAATAGATACTTGCAAAGGATTACCAATTAAGAAGTAAAAAATAAATTACAAAATTTAGGAGAGATGTATAATGAAATATATTGCATTATTAAGAGGAATAAATATTAGTGGCAAAAATAAAATTTCAATGAGTGAATTAAAATCAGAGTTAGAAAATAACAAATATCAAAATGTTACTACATACCTTAATAGTGGTAATGTTATTTTTGAAAGCGGCATTGATAATAAAGAAACAATAATGAAAGATATAAACAAGATTATACATGATAAATTTAATCTTGAAATACCTGCTTTTATTATAACTACAAGTGAACTTGAAAAAATATTAAATCATTGTCCTAATTGGTGGGGAACTGGTAATAAAGAAATATATGACAATCTGATTTTTATAATTCCACCTACAAAATATAATGAAGTATATAATACTATTGGAGAACCAAGTAAAGATATTGAAAAGATTGAAGCATACAATAATTCTATATTTTGGTCATTTGACTTAAGCAAATATAGAAAAGCAAATTGGTGGATTAAAACTGCAAGTACAGATATTAAAGATAAAATTACAATTAGAACAGCAAATACAATGAGAAAAGTGCTAGAATTAAGTAAGAGATAAATTACAATTTATTGTTTATATTATGATTAAATACAAGCTGTTATAATGCAACAAAAATAAAAAAAGAAAAAGACACGTAATCATTCATAACAATGGATTACATGTCTTTTTTGTTGCATTATGATGTGCATTTTGCCAGATTCGAAAACCCCTGTAAGCCGCTTATGTAGCCGACTTGACAGGGGTCATAATTTGGCAGGGGTAGTAGGATTCGAACCCACACAAGCGGTTTTGGAGACCGATGTGCTACCATTAACACTATACCCCTAAATATTACAACACTAGTAATTTTAGCATATAAATAATTAAGATTCAAGTAAAATAAAAAAATAATTCATAAATTTAATTTTTTATTTACAAAACAGCAAAAATAAAATAAAATATAAAGAGATTTTAATGTGGAAAAGAGGGACGAATTTGGAAAAAAAAGATAACTCTGGAAAAATAATATTTTGGGTATTATTTTTAGTAATAGTTTTTGGAATTTTTAGTAATAAAAAGACAGAAGTCAATAATAATGAACCTTATATTAAAAATCAATATAGTGATAATACGTTTAGTATCATTTCAAGTTCTGAAAATAGGGATTTAGAAGAAATATTATATGATGTTGCTAAAAAAGAAAATATTGATTTACAGATAGAATATGCAGGTACATTAGATATAATGGAAAAATTAAATTCTGGGGAGAAGTATGATGCTGTTTGGGCTTCTAATTCAATATGGCTATATATGTTAGATAGTAGTGTTGTAAAAACTTCTGAATCAAAATCTACAAGTATAAATCCTGTTGTTTTTGCAATTAATAAATCAAAAGCTCAAAGTTTAGGTTTTGTTGGAAAAGAAATTTATACAAGAGATATTGTAAATGCAATTAAGTCTGGAGATTTGAAGTTTAGTATGGCAAATCCTACAAGAACAAATACAGGAGCTACAGCGTATTTAGGATTACTTTCAGTATTAGCTGGTAATCCAGAAGTATTAAAATTAGAAGATTTGGAAAATGAAACTGTAAAAAATGATTTGGTTTCTCTATTTTCTGGATTAGAGCGTTCTTCAGGAAGCGAAGATTTCTTAGAAGAAATGTTTTTAAATGGTTCTTATGAAGCTGTTGTTACATATGAGTCTTCAATAATTAATATTAATAAAAAATTAGTTGCAAATGGACAAGAACCTTTATATGTATTATACCCAATTGATGGGGTATCTATTTCAGATTCACCATTTGCTTATATAAACAATGGAAACGACGAAAAGAAAGAACAATTTTTGGTATTAAGAGAGTATGTCTTAAGTGATGAAGGACAAGCAAAACTTGCAGAAAAAGGAAGAAGAACTTGGTTTGGCGGAACAAATACAAGTGTTGATAAAGCTATATTCAATTCGGATTGGGGAATAGATACTACAAAATATATAGTACCTTTAAAATTCCCAAGTGCAGCTATAATACAAAGAGCATTGGCTTTATATCAATCTGAATTAAGAAAACCTGTTTATGCAGTATTTTGCTTAGATTATTCAGGAAGTATGTATGGGAGTGGAAATGAGAGTTTAGTTTCTGCAATGGAATATATATTAACTCAAGAGGAAGCTGAAAAAGATTTACTGCAATTTACAGAAAAAGATAAGATTGCTGTAGTACCATTTAGTTCAGGCGTAATTGCAACATGGTATGCTGAAAATGGATATGATACAGATAACTTAATACAATTAATAAAAAATGAAGAGCCAAATGGATCAACTGATATATATGGAGCTTCTATACAGGCACTAAACATTTTAAATTCAGTAGATACAACAGAATATAATGTATCAGTAATATTGATGACAGATGGAGCTGCAAATGTTGGTACTTTCCGTGATTTAGAGAGATACTATAATTCTAATGGAAAAGAAATTCCAATATATTCAATTATGTTTGGAAGTGCATATGCAGATCAATTAGAAGAAATTGCAGAAATGTCAAATGCAAAAGTATTTGATGGAAGAACAGACTTATTAAATGCTTTTAAAGAAGTGAGAGGATATAATTAATGAGTAGTAAAAAAGATAGTAAAGGACCAATCATTTCTGCAGCGCTTGGAGCAGCATTTTTTGCGGTACCATATGTGGCTTTAAGCATTCCTCTGCTTCCTTCACTTGGAATCGCAGTTGCTGCATTTGGCGCGGGAAATTTACTTTTTTCTCAAGATAAAAATACAATCATTGGAACATTTGATGAAACAAAAGATTTAAGCGAAATAATTAAAACAGCTAAGAAACAAAATAATCAAATTGCTTCTATGATTAATAAAATAGATGATCAGGATATTAGAAAAGAAATAAGAGAAATTGCAGAAACTGCAGACAAAATAATTGATACGGTTGATAATAATCATGAAAAATTTAATAAAATAAAAAACTTCTTTAGTTATTATTTACCAGTTACTTTAAAAATAATAACTGAATATGACAATATTGAAAATCAAAGATTAAAAGATAAAGAAGTAAAAGAATTTATGCGAAATGCAGAAGATATGATTAGAAAAATAAATAAATCATTTCAAAAACAACTATCAGATCTATATCAGAAAAACATTATAGATACTGATGCAGAAATGAAAGTTTTTGATTCAATGTTAAATTTAGATGGTTTTGATGATTTTAATATAAGAGGAGGAAACTAGGGTGAAAAAGAGAATAATAGGTGTTATCATTTTTGTAGTATTAATTGGTCTTATTGTTGGATTGAATTATTTGAAAAAAGATAATGATGTTAATACTAACAAAGTAGGAACTATTGATGAAAAAGATTTAACACAAGTAACGATCGCCACAGGTGGCGGAAAAGAAGATTTACTAGCAGATGAAAGAGTAAATGAAATTATAAAAACAAAATATGGTTTAATTCCAATTTATGATAGTTGGAGTAATGGAAAGTTAGTTGTAAATCCTTTAGTGAGAGAAGATGGTTCCAAATATGATTTAATGTTTTGTTCTGATCAAAGATTTTATGATTATTATAGATTACAACCAGATAAATCAAAAGGTGAAGCAGATAGATATACAGTACTAAACGGCGGATTAACATTAAATACTCCAATTGTAATATATAGTTGGGATAAAGTAGTAGATAGTTTAATAGCAGAAGGAATAGTTACTGAAAAAGAAGGTGTTTGCTATATAACAGATATGGACAAGCTATTAGAGTATATACTTGAAGGGAAAAAATGGAAAGATATAGGATTAGATTTATATGGAAGTATTAATATTGCTTCAACAGATCCTGTTACTTCATCACCCGGTGCAACTTATTATGGATTATTATTATCAATTATGTGTGGTGGAAATGTAACTGAAAGTGCAATGCAAGAACATTTACCTAAATTAAAAGAGTTTTATGAAAAATCAGGATATATGAATAATACACCAGCAGATTTATTTGAAAGATATTTAAAAACTGGTATGGGTGGAGAACCTATGATAGTTGATTATGAGAAGAGTATTGTGGAATTTGCTACTTCAAATCCTTATGGATTTAATCAAGTAAAGGATAGTATTAGGATACTTTATCCAGAACCAACAATTTGGAATTCACATTGTATAGCAAGCTTTACAGAAGAAGGAAACAAATATAATGAAGTTTGGAAAGATCCTGAAATAGGACAAATTGCATGGGATAAATATGGATTTAGAACAGGTGTAACAGGTGGAACATATGATGTATCAGGATTAGGAATTAATGGAATACCTGATACAATAACAAGTACAGTAACAAGTTTAAAAATGAGCATGTATAATGAACTTATAGAATATTTAAAATAAAAGGAGATTAAGAAAATGAGTGAAGCTATGGAACTTAAAATTGAACCAAAGAAAGTTACAGATGAGAAACTTGAAAAAGAAATTTTACCTGGAGAGAAAGTATCTGAAGAGAAAGTAGAAAACTCTCTAAATTATGATTTATTATCAGAAGAAGAAAAAACAGCTATAGATGAATTTGTAGCTAAAGTTGATGTTACAGATTCTGTACAAGTATTACAATATGGTGCTGCTGCACAGAATAAAATTTCTAGTTTTTCAGATAGCGTTTTGGAAAATGTAAAAACAAAAAATACAGGAGAAGCTGGTGAATTATTATCTAACTTAGTTGCAGAAGTTAAAGGCTTTGATGCTGATGTTCCTGCAACAATGAATCCAAAAGGAATTCAAGGAATATTCTTTAATGCAAAAAAACAAATAGATAAATTAATTGCAAAATATAGTAAGGTTGAAACAAATATTGATAAGATTGAAAAAAGACTAGAATCAGAAAAAATCAAAATGCTAAAAGATATTACAATATTTGATACTATGTATGAAAAAAATTTAGAGTATTTTAATGAGATTTCTTTATATATTATAGCTGGAGAAAAGAAGTTAGAAGAACTAAGAAATGTTACACTACCAGAACTTCAGAAAAAAGCTGAAGAAACAGGTGAGCAGTCTGATATTCAAAAAGTAAATGATATGGTAAATATAATTAATAGATTTGAAAAGAAAATCTATGATTTAAAAACAACAAGAATTATTTCAATTCAAATGGCTCCACAAATTAGATTAATCCAAAACAATGATAGTGAACTAGTAGAAAAAATTCAAAGTTCATTAATTAATACAATTCCACTTTGGAAAAATCAAATTGTTATAGCACTTGGACTTGCGAATTCAAAGAGTGCACTTGGTGTTCAAAAAGCAGTAACTGAAACAACAAATGATTTATTACAGAAAAATAGTGAAATGCTAAAACAAGGAACTATTGAAATTGCTGAGGAATCTGAAAAAGCTATTGTTAATGTTGAAACGCTACAAAAGACAAATAAAGATATTATTGAAACATTAGATAAAGTTCTTGAGATCCATGAAAATGGAAGAATAAAACGTGTTGAAGCTGAAAAAGAATTAGTTAATATTGAACAAGAATTAAAAGATAAATTGTTAGAAATTAAATTAAACAATAAAAACTAATAAAATATAAAAATAATTAAAAGAGAAATAATAAGTCCAAGAGTTGCGAAAAAAATAATAGCAACTCCGCCAGACTTATTATTTTTTTCTTTTAATTCAAACATTCCATAATAAACAGATTTTAGAAAAATATATATTAGGAATATTATTGCTATATATTTCATTTTACTCCTTATTAAATAAATTACTTGAATATATTCTAGAAGTAACATTTACTTCAAAAAAAGAATTCTGAAAATTCTTGTCCCAGTTTATTTTAGAAAAATCTTCTTTTGTTAAAAAAGTTGATTGGTACAATCCTTGAAAACAATCTATATCTGAGTTATAGTCTTTTGAAATTTTATATAAGTAATTTTTGATAATTCTTTCGTAGTATTTATTTACAGCATGAGTGACTTTCTCAACATTATAAGATGAATTATAATCGAAATCAGTTCCTGAATTTAAGATTGAAATTTCTGGAAATACGTTGATTTTAATAAAAGGACTCCCATTTATCATATTTATATATGTGTTAGTTTTCTTATATAACTTTGTATCAAAATCGATTTTGCCATTTTCGATAAAAATACTATCCATTGTGAGAAAACATTTATTTAATTTATTTGTGACCATTAAGTGAGCTATAGATTCTAATACATCCAAATTCCCAACTAAATACTGATCTTTAAATACGGCAATTCCTGCGGTTTGGATAATATCATTATTTACTTTTGTATAGATAGCAGTTGCTTCACAGAATTTGCTATCAATATCATGAGCAAATGTGCCTATAGATGATTCTATGGTATATCCGGTATAATTTGTAGTGTTTTTTAAATAATCAAAAAGTCTGGCTGAAAATGCTTCACCAGAATTTGATACTTTTTCTAATAAATCATAAGCAGTGGATGAACTAATAATAGTTTGGCAGTTATATCTGAGTTCAACATTATTATTCAAAGAATTAATATATTGATCAATTCCTTTTTTAGCAAGTGATTCAGATATTACTATGGCACTACAGTGAGATAGATTTATTTGTTTATTTAGATAATTATCTAAAATATTAATTGCTTCTTCAATAGTTCTTGCTTCTACAGAATATATTTCATAACTACTTGATTGGCTAGAGGAAGCATCAGAAGAGCTGTTTTTAGGGTTTGATGGGATTTGTATACTAAGCTTAATATAATCATTTTCAGCTTCATCTAAGCCTAGACCAATTACAAAATAATAGTCATCAATGCCTATAGAAGAATTTTCACAACCAGTAAGAGAAATTAATAATATAAAAGAAAGTACAATTAGAAAAAAATTTTTTTTCATGTTTTTTCCTTTCGGATTCTCTTTTTGAAGTTTCCAATTATGAGAATAGAAAATTCAAAAGCAAAAGAGAAAAGTATAATCATATATCTATAAACATAGTTTTCTAAATAATATAAAGCAGATAAACTTATAGGAAATAGACAAAGTGAAAATAGAAAAGTGCATGCAATATAAGAAATCATTTTTTCATCTGTTATATTAAAAAGTTTTTTGAAAATCCTATTAATAAGAAATACAACAAAACTTAGATAACTGAAGATGCAAATAACGCACAATAAAATAAATAATGAATCTATTCTTTCGATAAAACTTCCAAAATTAACAGATCTTACAAGTAGAAAAACAGAATTTGAAGGCTCTTTTGATGGGGTGGAATTAAATAGTAATTCTGTTACTATTAAAACAAGTAAGATGCAAATCCAAGATATAATGTAAGAGATAATACAGATTTTTTTGTAATCTGATTCGTTTTTTAATAATGGTTTCAAAAACAAAACATATGATAAATTGGATATCATAAAAACATTTGATAATCCTGTTATAAAAGTTTTATAGTAACTATCACCAAAAACTGGTGTTAAACTTTTGTTATTTATTTTCGCAATAATTGAGAAGAAGGTTGCTAGTATTGCCATTATTACAAAAGGTACAATTAAAAGATTAATTCTTGCAAGAGATTTAAATCCAACAAAGTTTGCAACTAATACAGCTAAAATAAAAAACATTAAAATATAAATAATTGAAAAATTTGAAAAATATACTTTTTGGATAATAGAAGAAAAGTCTTTTAATGTTATAAAAGCAGATAAGATTAAAACTGTAATACAAACTAATCCACATAATATTTTTAAAAGTTTTCCTCCAACTTGTTCAGAGATATCTATAATATCTGAATTTTGAAATTTTTGTTGCAAGTATATAAGCAAAATCATGAAAGCAAAGTCAATAATACCAATGTAGATAAAATTTACAATAACACCGCTTCCAACTGTGTTTACAAAATAAAATGAAAAATTTGCAATTAATTTACTTGTAGATAAAATTACTATTATAAAAATTGCTTCTACTTTTCCAATTTGATAATGATTATCCATTTTCTCTCCATTTCATGCTAATATGTTCTTGTAAGTCTGGTTTCTTTGTATTTAAATAATTGTCTCTCTTTTCACGTCTCCAAACAGCTTCTACAAAAATTCCATTATTATTTTCTAATCCTAGAAATGGGATATAAGGAGTAAAAAAAGGAATTCCAAATGAACTTTTACTTGATAAAACTAAGAAATGAACAAAGAATCCAAATGTTATTCCAAGAAAACCAGCAAAATATCCTAATATAATATATATAAATCGTATCATTCTAATGGAAAAACGTAATGAGTTATCTGGTATTGCGAATGCACATATTCCAGAGTATGCAACAATTATTATTAGAATAGGACTAACAATATTAGCAGATACAGCGGCGTCGCCTAAAATCAGTGCACCAATTATACCGAATTGTTGTAGTAAAAGAAGAAGGAGCTCTGATACTTGCTTCTTGTATTAATTCAAAACATAATTCCATAATAAGAATTTCAAAAATTATAGGGAAAGGAATTGCTTTTCTAGCATCAATTATTGCGTATAGTAGTTCTGATGGAATAAGTTCATAATGATATGTTGTTATTGCAATATAGAGTCCAGGTACTAATAGAGCACTTATCAATGCAATAGTTCTTAACATTCTCAAAAAATTAGCATATATATAATTTAAATTAAAATCTTCAGGTGAAGTTAAGAAATCTATTAAGACAGCTGGTAATATAATTACAAATGGGGAACCATTAACTATAATAGCAACTCTGCCTAGAAGTAAGTAATTTGCGGTTTTATCAGGCCTTTCAGTAGATATAACTTGAGGGAAAGAACTATGATAATTATCTACAATAAATTGTTCAAGTTGACCAGATGATAATAAATAATCAATTTTTAAGTTATTTATTCTATATTTCACTTCGGAAACTAAATCATCATTTGTAATGTTTTTTAAGTAGCAAATGGCAACTTGCGTTTTGCTAATATTTCCAATAGTAGATTCTTCAATAATTAGATTTTCATTATTGATTATTCTTCTAATAAGAGAAGTATTAGTTCTTAAATTTTCTACAAAACCTTCATGAGATCCTTTTACAACTGATTCAGTTACTGGTTCATCAATATTTCTAAATTTATATCCTTTTGATTCTATACAAAAGCACAAGTTTAACCCTTCAACAAATAGAGCGGAAAATCCTGTATTTATTTTAGAAATAACATTTGAATATTCTTTTTCGCAAATAACATTATTTTGAGGAATTAAACTTTTATATAAAAAAGTTTCTAGATCAAACTTTTTGGCTTTAGCTCCGGATAGTATTTGATTTGTGAGTGAAATTGTACTATTCATAGTAATTGAATTTCTAAGTAGAAGAGGTTTTAAAATGTAATCATTAATAGTAATATCACTAACCATACCATCAATATAAATTAAGAAAGCAGAAATTTCTTTTTTATTAATACTCAAGGTAAAAGGCCTTGATTTTATGTCACTATTTATTAGCATATTAAATTTTGTTTTTAAGTAATTTAAATTTTGTTCTAAATTCTCAGAGATATTTGTTTTATCGATAGTTTCAAATTCTTCTTTTGCAATGTTATTAGAAATATTTGGTAAAACAAATTCATATGGATTTTTTTCATTATATTTAAATATTTTATTAAACAAATTTGATTTCATAAAAATATTATTAGTATTTAATAAAAAAATATTCTAATTAATACAAATAATTTTATTGTTATGATATAATCATTTTGAAATATGAAAAAATGGAGAAATAGATGAGAATTAACTATAATAGTCAGAACGGAATAATTTCATTATTTGTTTTATTTATAACACTTATTTTATTAGTGTTTGTAATTGCTATCTATTATTCGGTAAGAGCAGAGGCAAAGTTACAAGCAAGGAAAGAATTAGAATACCAAGAAATATACTCGAAAAATTATGAAGAAATAAGTAATGTTGATTATGCTACTGAAACTGAAATTATTCCAATATATAATATTGATGAATTAAATATTGCAGGAACAAATAGCTATATTCAAATAAAAAATAAAATATATCAATGTGGTAGAGAAAAATCATATATTTTAAAAGACAATATTATAGTTGATATTAACGAAAAAATAAAGACTAAATCAGTTGACTTTAATGATTACAAATTATATTCTAGTACATATTTATTAGATAAAGCATCTTATGATTTATATTATTATATTGATAATAGATATTGGAAATTAGTAAGCTACAAGAAATATGAAGATGGAAACTATGAAATTAAAAATAAAGCATATACAGAAAAAGAATTCACAATTTTAGATGATTTAGTTTTCAATCAATCAGGTAGTTATGATTTTTATGCAGTATGGACAGATGAAAATAATGAATTCATAAATGAGTATTATGATACTCAAAAAATAAATTCTTCTAAGATCTCAAATCTTAATATTTATGAAAGTATAAAAGATGAGCTTGGAAGTAAAGGAGAATTTTATATATTTATTTCAATAGGTGAAACAATTTAGTCATAAATAAAAAATACCCGAATAGATTTAAGTAAAAGATGTACAAATTTACAGGGGGTATTTTTTTTATGGAAAATAATGGGATATATCAAGATATAGCAAAAAGAACGCAGGGAGATATTTATATAGGAGTTGTTGGACCAGTAAGAACTGGAAAATCTACATTTATAAAAAAATTTATGGAATTATTAGTATTACCAAATATTGATAATGAATATAAAAAAGAAAGGGCTGTTGATGAATTGCCTCAAAGTGCAAGTGGAAGGACAATAATGACAACAGAACCTAAGTTTATTCCAAATGAAGCTGTAGAAATTAATTTGAATAATGTAAAATTAAGAACAAGACTAGTAGATTGTGTAGGATATTTGGTAAATAATGCTATTGGCTATTTAGAAAACGATATGCCGAGAATGGTGAAAACTCCATGGTCTGATACTGAAATGCCATTTGAAACAGCAGCAGAACTTGGAACTAGAAAAGTAATTGTAGAACACTCAACAGTTGGAATGATAATAACAACAGATGGAACAATTACAGATATTCCAAGAAATGAATATATTGATGCAGAAGAGAGAGTAGTACATGAATTAAAAGAAATTAATAAACCATTTATTATGATAATGAATTGCCAGGATCCTAATAGTGAATATAGTCAAAATTTAGCTAAAGAGCTTTCCATTAAATATGAAACAACGGTAATACCAATTAATTGCTTAAACTTAAGTTTGGATAATATAAACGATATTTTTTCAAAATTATTATACGAATTTTTAATTGAAAGAGTTGAAGTTAGACTTCCAAGATGGTTAGATGGTTTAGATTATCAAAATGAATTAAAAATATCTTTGTTTGATAGTATAAAAAGCAGTTTTGAAAATGCAAGAAGATTAAAAGACATAAGTGAAAATTATTTGAGTTTGGAAAAATGTGATAGCATAAAAAAAGCTTCAATTGATGAAATTAATTTGGGAAATGGTGTTGTAACTGTTAATGCAGACTTAAATGACTCATTGTTTTATAAGGTACTTAGTGAGATTACAGGTGTTGATATAAAAAATGAGGGAGAGCTATTTTCATGTATATCAGAGTTTTCAAAAACTAAAAAACAATATGATAAAATGTCATATGCTATACATGAAGTTAATGAAAAAGGATATGGAATTGTTACACCAAGCATAGATGATTTAATATTAGATGAACCTGAAATAGTAAAACAAGGATCTAAATATGGTGTTAAACTTAAAGCAAAAGCTCCATCAATTCACATGATAAAAATAAATACAGAAACAGAAGTGTCACCAATTGTTGGTAGTGAAAAACAATCAGAAGAATTAGTTAAATACTTGTTATCAGAGTTCGAAAGTGATCCAAGAAAAATATGGGAATCAAATATTTTTGGAAAGAGTTTACATGAACTTGTTAATGAAGGATTACAAAATAAACTAGCTAAAATGCCAGAAGAAGCTCAAAGCAAATTACAAGAGACATTAGAAAGAATAGTAAATGAGGGTAGTGGTGGATTAATTTGTATCATATTATAGAAAAAACCTCCTTTTAAAGGAGGTTTTTTTATATAGCTGGATTAATTTCATATGCAATTTTAAATTCTTTAAAGCTTTCAAGCTTGTTATTATTTAAACAATATAGATAAGAATCTAATTCTGCTTTTGATTTACATGAAGCTATAATTGCAGGATTTAAATTGCGTTTTTGAGACATTTTGGCTGCAAAAGCAGTAGCTAAAAATACATTTTTTCCTTCACGATTTCTCATTAAATTATAAGCTTCAGAAAATCTTGATTTAGAAGGATGTTCTGTAAAATAAGTATATGGTAAAACAAATTCTTGTTTTACAACATCACCTAATGACTTATATAAATTAGGATAACTATGAATAAAGTTCAATAACTCAGTTGTTTTATATGGTAAATAAATTTTTTCAGTTCTTTCTGAGATTAATAATGTTTCGTTATCAAATTTACCTTCTAATATTTTCTCAATTTGTTTATCAAATAAAGCTGTTATATCTAAATTTGTTTTTTCGTTTACTACAATTTCATCAGGTATAATTTGTTCTTCCATATTTTTTTCTTCATTACCAGATGCTTTTGAAAAATTATTAATTGATTCTTCAATTAAGCTTTCTTCAAGATCATCTGAAAATAAATCTAATAAGTCAGAATCATCTACTGGTGTTTTTTCAGCTGGTTGACTTACAGTAACAATATTTTTTGGAGTTTGAGTAGTATTAGATTTTTTTATTTTATTATTACCATTTAAAATTTTATCGAATTCTTTAAATGAATTTTCTAATGATGAAAAATCAATGGAAAAACTACTATTTTCTGCTTGTGAGTTAGGGTAGAAAGAACGATACATTTCTGAGTAAGAAAGATCTTTTGAGTCATTAGAATCGTTATTTTCTTCTACAATTTCTTCTTCAATAATTGGTTCAACAATAGTACTTTCAATTTCTGTAACATTATCAACATTATCAATGTTTCCAGCTGATTCTTGTGACTCTTGATGTTGCACCTCTTGAGGTTCTTCATGATTTTCTTCAATTTCAATAACTGGAGAAGCATTTTCTGGAGTTGATTCAGTATTAATTTTTAATAGATCAAATTTTGCAATATCTTCTACAGTAATTAAAGATAAAAGGGAATCCATGTCATTTACATCTATATTTATATCTTCATTTTCTTTGTTAGCAGATTCTTCTGTAGGTGTTGAAACAGGAGGTAGTTCTATTACTCCTAAATCAATTGAATTATCTAATTCATCTTTTAATTTCTCAATGTTATTATTATTACCTTCAGTAGAAGCAATATCAAATTCTGAAATTATAGAGTTCATATTAAAACCATTAAAGTCAAATTCAGGAATTTCTTTTGGTTGAGTTGCTTCTTTAATAACGCCTGAAATTAAGTCTCCGACGTTCTCAGGTTCAAAATCTGTTTTTGATTCTTCAAATAAACTTGCTTCACTTACATTAGGCAATACTTCTTTAAGTAAAGAAATAACAGATTCTGTATGATATTCATTAGAAGTAGAAGCTTCTATTAAAAGATTTCTAAATTCATTTGTAAGTCTATCTATTTTTTCACTTTTTTCAGCTAATTCATAATCATTAACAATATTTTCAACATTTGCTTGTGAAAGAATATCGTTAGAGATATTATCAACATCTATATTAATTTCTTTTGAAAAATCATCTTCTTTAGCAGAAACTTGATTATCTATTTCAGAAACAGAAAGTGTATCAACAGGTGATTCTACTTGAGCAACGTCTTCATCAACTGAAAAACTAGTGAATTTATATACATCAGAATTTTCTTCTGAAGTATCAGTTGTTTCATAATTATATTGAATATTGTTTTCCGTGATAAAATCATTAAAATTATTGTTATCAATTGTTAATCTATCTTCAAGTTGTTTTATTTTTTTAGAATAAACAACTATAGTTTGTTTGATATTAGTAAAAGCAGCAATATAAAACTCTTTAGTTTTAGAAGGTCTTCCTTTTTCAGATAAAAGAGAATTTAGCTCATTTGAAATATTTTTGATTTCCAAATCTAATTGTTCTATTGTGGTAATATTATTTGTTATTGTTTGCAAGAACAAGTTAGCAGAATCAAGAACAGATTCATACTTATCTTTGTCTTGTACAGTAGCATCATTTAAAATTAAGCCGATATTTGTAATAATATCTAAAACCAATTGTTTATTGTTAGATTGAATTTGAAGTTGGTTTTGTAGATATTTAGTACTTTTCTCGAATTTCAAAATTGGCATGTCTAACATCTTAATTCTGGCCTCCTGAAAACCTTTCCTTTACTTTATTTATTAATATTATATATAAAAAGATAATATTAACATATATATTATAACACAATGACCAAATATACAATATAACATTTATGTTAAAAATATATTACATTTATATTACAAAAAAGTTTTTTAAATTTTATTTATTTAATTATATTAATATGGTAAAATAAGGCGTAACGTAAAAGGAGAGAAAAAATGAATAATATTATAGGAATGCTTGTAACAGCAATATACATGGGAATGATATTAGTATCATCTAAAGTTTTTGAAAAAAATGGTAAAGAAGCAAGTAGAAAATATATACATATAATGCTTTCTAATTGGTGGATTATTGCAATGATTTTTTTTGATAATTGGATTTGGGCATCGATTTTACCATTTGCATTTGTCTTTATTAATTATTTTTCATATAAGTTCAATATTATTAAAGTTATGGAAAGAGATGAAAATGATGAAAATAAAGACAGTTTAGGAACAGTTTATTATGCTATATCACTATTCATATTAGCTGTTGCAACTTTTGGAATAATTAATAATCCAGCTATAGGACTTTGCGGAATCATAGTTATGGGTTATGGCGATGGTTTGGCTGCAGTAGTCGGGCAAGCGGTTAAAAGTAAAGAGTTTATTATTAATGGAAATAAGAAAAGCGTTGCAGGATGTTTAGCAATGTTTTTAGTAACTTTTATAATTGTTGTTGGATATTTAACATATGTTGAATCTTCAGCCGTTTTTATAAAATCAGTTTTAGTTGCTGCTGTTATGACAATAGTGGAAGCAATATCTAAGAAAGGAACAGATAATATCACTGTTCCACTTATCACATCTTTAATAATGTTCTTTATTGGATAATAGGAGAATAAAATGTTTGATAGTCAAAATGATGAAAAGATGTTAATAGCCAAAACTTTAGATAAATATGAGTTTTGTATCACTAAAAATAAAATTACATATACAGACTTTTTAACTATTACAGAACAATCTGTTTTGAAAAAAACATTAAAAGAAAAGAGTATAAATAATTACATTATTTATGGAGGTATGAAAGAAACAGATAGAAGTTTATTAATATTTTATCCAGAAAAATTATCTGTAGAGATGGTTGAAAAAAATTTTGAAAATATTTTTAAAATTATAAGAATCATTTTACCTAGTGAACTTAAATATGAGCATAGAGAGTATTTAAGTGGTATTATGAAACTAGGGTTAAGAAGAGAAAAATTTGGCGATATTGTTGTAAATGAAAATGGAGCAGATATAATTTGTTTAAATGATATTTCAAAAATATTAGAAAAAGATTTAAAAGAATTAACAAGATTTAGAAAATCAAAAATTGCAATTGAAAGTATAAATAATATCAACTATAAAGAACCAGAATTTGAAGAAATGAGTATTATTGTTTCATCTTTAAGACTAGATAATTTTGTTTCTGAACTTTCAAAAGCATCAAGGACAAGAGCGGAAGAGATTATAAAAGAAGGAAGAGTATTTGTAAATTCAATTAATGAAATGAAAGATTCTAAAAAAATAAACGTAAACGATATAATTACAATTAGAGGAAAAGGCAAGTTTATTTTTGATGAAATAGAAAGAAAAACAAGTAGTGATAAATTAGTTGTTAAAATGAAAAAATATAAGTAGGAGGTTTATTTATGGATTTTAATGACGATATTGTATTAGCTCAAAATGTGAGAAAAAGAGCTTGTGCAAAATATTCTAATTACACGGTTGGAGCAGTATTACTAACTAAGAGTGGAAAAAGGTATACAGGATGTAATATTGAAAATGATGGAATTCAGAGTATTTGTGCAGAAAGAGTTGCATTTTGCAAAGCACTTTCAGAAGGCGAAAGAGAATTCGAAAGAATATTTATTGTTGGGGGACCTCAAAATGAAAATGAGGAGAAATGCTTGCCATGTGGATATTGCAGGCAATTCATGAGCGAATATGCCGGAAAAGATTTTAAAGTTTATACTTTCTATAATGATAAAATTGAAGAATATAATCTTAAAGATTTATTACCATTTTCTTTTGAAATGTAATATAGAAGTAATTGACAAAAAAATTTTTTTAATAGATAATAATTAGTATGAATAATTAGAGAAAAAATAAATATTTTTAATTTACAAAGGAGGAATATATAAAATGTATATATTCAATAGAGTTACTGTAGTACCACAATTGCCTCAAAGAATAGGAAAACTTTCAGAGATTGCAAACAATTTATGGTGGTCATGGAATTCAGAGTACTTAAGATTATTTGAGAAAATAGATCATGATTTGTGGGAGATAAGTGAAAAAAATCCTGTAAAATTCTTAAAAATGATTAGCCAAGATAAAATAGACAAAATCATTAATGATCCAGAATTTCTAAAAGAATATGATAAAGTAGTAAATAATTATGAAAATTATATGAATAGTAATGATAGTTGGTTTTCTAAAAACTATTCAGATAATAGAAATGATTTAATTGCATATTTTTCAGCTGAATACGGTTTAGACGAAATTATTCCAATTTATTCAGGTGGACTTGGAATACTATCAGGTGATCACTTAAAATCTGCTAGTGATTTGGGATTACCATTTGTTGCAGTAGGATTATTATATAAAAATGGATATTTTAATCAAAAAATAAATTCACGTGGAGAACAATGTACAGAATATAAAAATATTGATTTGTACAATTTACCAATTACTCCTGTAAAAAATAATGTAAATGATGATATTATTATAGATATTCCTATGTTAGGCAAAACTTTATATTTAAAATTGTGGCAAATAAATGTTGGTAGAATAAAACTATTTTTACTTGATTCAGATATTGAAAAAAATGAGGAAGAATTTAGAAACATTACTTTGCGTTTATATGGTGGAGACCAAGAAATGAGAATTCGTCAAGAAATCGTTCTTGGTATGGCAGGTGTTAAAGCATTAAGAGTATTAGGATATAATCCAACTGTATATCATATGAATGAAGGACATTCTTCTTTCTTAACACTTGAATTGATTAAAAACACAATGGAAGAAAGACAAATATCATTTGAGATGGCAAAGGAAATCACAACAGTTAAAACGGTATTTACAACACATACACCAGTTCCTGCAGGAAATGATATATTTAGTTTAGATTTAGTTGATAAGTATTTTAATGGTTTTTGGGAAAAATTAGGAATCACTCATGATGAGTTCTTAAAGCTTGGTATGCCAAGTGATGAATTAGAATCTGGATTTAACATGGGAATTCTAGCTCTTAAAATTGCTGGTAAGAAAAATGGTGTTAGTAAGCTTCATGGTGAAGTATCTAGAGAACTATTTAGTGATGTTTGGTCAAATATTGCTGAAGATGAATCTCCAATTACTTACGTAACAAACGGAATTCACACATGCTCATGGCTTGCACCAAATTTGAAAAAATTATATAACGAGTATTTACCACCATATTGGCAAGATAATATACAAGAAGAATCTGTATGGGAAAAAATATATGATATTCCAGACGAAGAATTATGGAAAGCTCATATTTCCAGAAAAGAAAAATTAATTAAATTAATAAAACAAAATGTTACAGATAGATTCGTAAATAGTGGAATTGGTTATGACAAAATTGCTGAAATTGTTAACAATTTGAATCCAAATGCTTTAACAATTGGTTTTGCGAGACGTTTTGCAACATACAAAAGAGCGACACTTATTTTCAAAGATATTGCAAGGCTTACACAAATATTAAATGATGAAAAAAGGCCAGTTCAACTTGTATTTGCTGGAAAAGCACATCCTGCTGATAGAGAAGGACAAGAATTAATAAAATATATTCACGAGTTATCTTTAATGCCACAATTTAAAGGGAAAATATTCATATTAGAAAATTACAATATCGGTATTTCAAGATACTTAATTAGTGGTGTTGATGTTTGGCTAAACAATCCTAGAAGACCAATGGAAGCTTCTGGTACATCTGGAGAAAAAGCATCTGTAAACGGAGTTATTAACTTTAGCGTATTAGATGGATGGTGGTGTGAAGGATACACAGGTGATAATGGCTGGACTATTGGAACAAATGCAGCTTATGATTCGTATGAAGAACAAGATAAAGCAGATAGCAATAGCTTATATCACACATTAGAAAATAAAATAATCCCAATATATTACAAACAAGATGAAAAAGGTGTTCCAACAGAATGGGTTAAAATAATGAAAAATTCAATAAGAACAACAGGTGGAAAATATAGTACATCTAGAATGGTTTGTGATTATGCAAATAAACTATATATGCCATTATGTAATCTAAGAAAAAGATATTTTGATGATCTTGAAAAAGTTGCTGGATTTACAAAATGGAAAAGTGTAGCAAGAAACAATTGGAAAAATATTGAGTTAATGCAAGATAGAAATGTTGATAATGCAAGACTAGTTGCTGGATCACAAATTACAGTTACATGTGAAGCATATTTACCAAATATTGATGAACAGAATGCAGATGTACAAGTATATTTCGGACAATTTCTAGAAAATGGAACTGTAAGAAATGTATATACAACAACTATGAATAAAATTGCTGAAAATAAAGAAGAACACAAATATGTTTATGAAGCTGTTTTAGATTTGAAAACAGGAGGAAACTTCGGTTATACATTTAGAGTAATGCCAAAGCATCCAATGTTAGTTGATGAAGAAGACATGAATTTAGTAAAATGGATAACTAGATAGAAAAAAATAAAAGAGTGCAAATATGCTAATTTGCACTCTTTTTTGCGCTTTTTTAAAAAATAATTTGAATAAAAAATAAAAAAATTTTAAAAAAATACTTTACAAAATAAAATTACGGTGCTATAATCCCAAACAAGTTAAATGTTTTTTTAACTGTTTCTATTGAAAATCTAAAAAAGTAAATATTGTTCTGATATTTACAAATTTCCAGATTTAAAAAAATTAAAAATTTCAGTTGCGCCCCCAAGCACGGAAAATATTTTTATTTAACATATTTATATGTTTTTTTATGCTACTTTGAACTTGCTTAAAATTTTATTTAAGCAAAATCCAAATTCAAATGTAGTTTCCTTAAAGTTTAAATTTTAAAATTAGTTTATTTTTAATGCCCCTAAAATAATTAATAGATATGAAACAGAAAAAAACATTTAACTTAAAATTATTTAAAGGAGGTTTTATGAAGAAAAACAAAAAAATATTGAGTTTAATAATATTAATAGCATTAATATTATTAATGTTTCTAGCAGGTTATACATTTGCTAGGTATTACAAATCTGTAAAGGCTGGTACAGCAATGGGAAATATTGCTAGATGGTCATTTGGAGCGGGTAATACAGAAAAGACAATTAGCTTATCAGATAAGAAAATAGCTCCAGGTACAAATGGTAACTTTGTAATTGAAGTTGATGCAACTAATTCAGAAGTTGGTGTAGATTACAATGTTCAATTTTTAAATGATAAAAATATTCCAAGAAATATGAAATTCTATGCTGAAACAGTAGATGAGCAAGACAATAAAGTTACTACTGAAAGAGTAGCTTCTTTAGAAGAATTGTCATCAAAAATAAGTGGAACTATTCCAGTACAAGCCAACAATCAAAAAAGAATCATTAATGTTTATTGGGATTGGGAGTTTAATGAAAATGACACAACTACAATCGATAATGAAGACGGAACGTTAAATGTTGATAGTAATGGAAATCCTATTTTAGATTCAGATCAAAATACATCATTAGATTGTGTTTTTGATGTTGAGATTGTCGGAAAACAACAAAAAGTTTCTTAAAAATATTAAAATACCTTTTATGTTACAAAAGAAAATTGCCAAATATAAATCCTAAAATTTTATATATATTAAAAACAGAGAGCTTAGAGCTCTCTGTTAAGAATAATAAAAGTATTTTTAACAGAAAGCTTTAAGGAGAAAGGGAAATGATATTGAAAAAAATTTTAAATCTATTAATAATATTCTTTTTAATTATAATCATATGCAATGTTTTATATTCAAGACTAATAAAGCACGATATAATTACAACGATTTTTGGGAGAGCATTTTTTATAGTTGAAACAGGTAGTATGGAGCCAACTATAAATAAAGGCGAATTAATAGTAGTATCTGAAAGAAAAAACTATAAAGTCGGAGATATAGTAACTATTCTTGATAATGAAAAATATATTTTTACTCATAGAATAGTAGAAATAATAGGTGATAATGTTGTTACAAAAGGTGATTCTAATGATTTAAGAGATGAAATTGTTAGTAATAGAAATATAATTGGAAAAGTAATAATTCATTCTAAAATATTAGGTTTTTTTGTAATCTATCTACTTAAACCACTAATTTTAATCGATATTTTATATATATGTATAAAACTAATTATCGAATTATATAAAACAGAGGAGGAAAAAAATGAAGAAAAGCTTAATTGTTAGTATAGTTATAATACTATTGCCAATAACTGCTTTTGCAATGTATAAAGATTCATGTATTGTAAATGCGAAAGCAAAAATAGCAGAACCAATATTTTTAGTTGAAAGTATAAATGAAAAAGAAGATAGCTATTTTTATGATAATTCAATTAAAGAATATTGTTTTAAGGTAAAAAACAATGTTAATCAAAGAAATAGTGAAGTAGATTTTAGTTATAAAATTTTAGTTGAATATTCAAATTCAAATTTTCCGGTAAAATGCCAATTATTTAATTCTAAAAACGAAGAAATACTAAAAGGAAATAATAGCACAGAATATATATTGGTTGAAAAAAATAAATCATATGATGAGGAATACAGACTTGTTGTTAGTTGGAAAGATGGAGAAAACCTGTCTGAAAAAACAGATATTAATATAGAAGTAGTAGCGTTACAAATGAAAGAATAGGAGTTTATTATGGATAAAAGAAAAGAACTAATTGTTAAAATATTAATATTAATAATTTTATTAGTACTTGTTTTTATTACGAGCTTTAAAACAGGTACAAAGTTTTATTTGCTTAAATATACAATTCTTGAAGAAACAAAAGAAAGCGTAGAAAGTAGTGTAGCTAGATGGAATTTTAATGCAAAAATAATAGAGGAAGATGAGGTGTTAACAAATGAAGAAAATTAGGAAAATTTTTTGTTTTTTTATCTTACTTATTATGATTATAAATTTTAATGTTTATGCAATGTACCATTATGATTATCGCATCAATGCATTTTCATTAACGCGAGATATTTCTAAAATTACATATAGTTTGCAAAAGTCAGATAATGAGTATACTAACAAAGATGTTACTCTAGAGATTACTACAAATAAAGAAATATATCCTATTGAAGGGTATTTATTATCAGATGATGGCAAAAAGTTAACTAAAAATTTTACTGAAAATGATACAGAGACAATTGTTTTAAAAGATAATTCGGGAAACAAAGAAGAAGTTATTTGTGAGATAAATAACATTGACAAAGTATTACCTCAAATAAATGGTATAAATGATGGAACAACTTATTCTACAAATTTGAAACCTACATATACAGATAATTTTGGAATAAAAGATATTATTATAAATAAATATGGTACATCTCTAGCTTTTTCGTGTTATACAAGTTATTATGATACAAGTAAATATAAAGGAATAGATGTTACTAAAAACAGTATTTATATTTGGATTACGGACAAGCCAAAAGGAACTGTTAAATACAAATATTATATTAATAATATATTAAAGAAAGAGACAACCGAAGAAGAATATACTTTTACAGGGCTACAAACATTTACAAGTTATAATGTAAAGGTTGAAGCAATAGATATAAATGATAATGTTATAAGTAGCATAAATAAAACGATTAAAACAAGATATTTTGAAAGAGCTGAAGCAACTAAAATAGGAGAAAAATTTACTATAAAACTATATGGTATAGATTCAGCAGTTAAGCAAATAGTAACAACTAAGTTTAGTGCATCTAATAGAAATAATATAAAATATGGGTCAATAAATATCAACTCTGATAGAAGTGCAACAGCATCATTAGTTGCAACTGATATTACAAGTTCAGTTGAAACAGGTTATTATTATTTACAATTATTCATGAAGGGTGATTCTGATACTACTCTTGATACTGTAAATTGCAATATTATTTTTAATACAAACTATGTTAAACCTACAAATAATATTGATCCATATTCAATTACTCAAAATGGATTTTACGAAATTACAGTAACAGATTTGGCTGGAAATATCACGAAAAAATGTTTTACTTTAAAGAAATAGGTTAAAAAATCTCCTTGAGAAAAAATAATATAAATGATATAATTTAAAAAAATTTCAAGGAGAAGAAGATGTTTTTTTCACACAAAATGAAAACATATGCTTTCGTTGGACCATCTGGAACCGGAAAAAGCTATAGAGCACAAATGGTTGCAAGTGAAAGAGGAATTAATTATATAATTGATGATGGATTGCTAATTTATGAGAATCAAATTTTAGCTGGAACTTCTGCAAAAAAAGCTCCTACTAAAATTGAAACTGTTAGAAATGCACTTTTTCAAAGTGAAGAACAAAGAAAAGAAATTCAAGATGTTATTAAAAAGAGAAAGCCAGATAGTATTCTGATTTTAGGTACTTCTGATGAAATGGTTAAAAGAATTACTGAAAATTTAGGGTTTGAGCCAATTTCTGAAACTATATATATAACTGACGTTGCAACTGAAGAAGAGATGGCAATGGCTAGAAATACAAGGGTTACAGAAGGTAAACATGTAATACCAGTTCCAACATTTGAGCTTAAAAAAGACTTTTCTGGTTATTTGTTAGACCCACTTCAAATATTTAAATCTAAAGGAAGAGGGAAAGCACCATATGTTTCTGAGAAATCTATAATTAGACCAACTTTTAGTTATATGGGTAATTATGAGATTTCAGACTCAGTATTTAGACAGATTATAGATATAGTTGCAACTAAAACTGATGGTGTTCATAAAATTCATAGAACAATAATAAAAAAACATGGTGAAGAAAACGATGGATTATATATATATATCGAAGTAATAATTGAATTTGGATATAACATTAACGAAACAATGGGAAATCTAAAAAAACAAATAATTAAAGAAATTGAAAAAATGACTTCTATGAATGTTTTGAGTATGGAATTAGTAGTAAAAGGGGTAAATTTAGAAAGGAAATAATTATGGGATTTATAGTAGCAATAGATGGACCTGCAGGATCTGGTAAAGGAACAATAGCTAAATTATTAGGAGAAAGACTTAATCTAACAAACATAGATACAGGAGCAATGTATAGATGTATTGCATTGCAAATGCTAAGAAATAATATTGGACTAAATGAAGAAGAAAAAATTAAAGATATATTAGATAATGCTGATATTGTATTAAAATCAGAAGAAAGCGAATATAAAGTTTATTTGAATGGAGAAGATGTTTCTTTAGCTATTAGATCTGAAGAGGTTTCAAATTTTGTTTCTCCTATGAGTAAACTACAAATAATTAGAGACAAATTGATTGATTTGCAAAGAAAAACAGCTGAAAATGCAGATATAGTTATGGAAGGTAGAGATATTGGTACTAATGTTTTCCCAAATGCAGATGTTAAAATATATTTAGATGCAACACCTGAAGAAAGAGCTAGAAGAAGAGTAAAACAAAATATGGAGAAGGGATTGGAATCAGATTATAATACAGTTTTAGAAGATATAAAAGCACGAGATTATAGAGATTCAACAAGGGAGATAGCACCTTTAAAACAAGCAGAAGATGCTATATATTTAGATAGCACAAATCTAACAATAGAAGAGGTTGTAGAAAAAGCTATAGAGATAATCAATAATTCAAAATAGAGGTATAAAAATGAAAGTTTTAAAAAGAATAATGAGATTTATAATAGAGGTAATTTCATACATAATCCTAAAATTAGTATTTTGGTTTAAATCAGAAGGAAGAAATAATATTCCAAAAAATGGATCATTAATTTTTTGTGGAAACCATAGATCTTTTTTAGATCCAGTTATAATAGAAGTTTTTTCAACAAGACATATGCATTTTATGTCAAAAGAAGAATTGAAAAAAAATCCTATTACAAGATTTGCTGTATTTGTTGAAGATGGAATATATGTAAAAAGAGATGAAAAAGATATAGCTTCTTTAAAAGAATCATTAAGAATTTTAAAAGATGGAAGATGTTTAGGAATTTTTCCAGAAGGAACTAGAAATGGATTTGAAAAAAATGATGGTAAAGTAAAAAATGGTGCTGCATATTTAGCTTTAAAAACAAATACTAAAGTTATACCGATTGGACTTTCTGGAAAATTAAAACCTTTTTCAAAAAATAAAATTAAGTTTGGTGAACCGATAGATTTTGCTGAACTACTTTCAACTTCTAATAATAAAGTTGATAAAGAAATGGAAGATAAAGCAAGTGAAATTATAAAAGAAGAAATACTAAAATTAGCAAATTAAAAGACCGGCCTAGTGGCCGGCTTTTTTACACCAAATTTGTAATTATACCGAAGAATCCAATTGTTATGCTGGCAAACAAAATGATCGAAACAAGTGTTGAGATACTCAAACAGAATCTTGGATAAGAAAGCTTTTTGTAAAAGAGATTAAACAGATTTGTACCGAATTGATATATTTGATTCTTACTGAATAATTCTTTGTGACTGGCTTCTTTTCCCATTTGGATAGAGTATGCATCTTCAATTCCTGTTATGATGACCACAATGACTAAGATCCAGCAGACGCTCAGAAGGAGTAGTACAATTGCCGTTGCTAACTTGATGATCTCCATCTTGAAACCCTTCTTTCTATATTTGGTCGTTTAATAATCCCAGGAAATCCTAAAACATGGTGATTATAACACAGAAAAGTTAGTAAATCAATACGTAAGCGTATTGACAATAATAATGAAAAGATATATAATATTGTGGTTGAAATTTAATGTAAGGTTTGAAAACTTTACAATTTTTAAGGGGAATTAATATGAATAACCAAAATATTAGAAATGTAGCAATTATCGCACACGTTGATCATGGCAAAACAACATTAGTAGATGCAATGTTAAAACAAAGTGGTATTTTTAGGGCAAATGAACAAGTTGCAGAAAGAGTAATGGATTCAAACGATTTGGAAAAAGAAAGAGGAATCACAATCCTTTCTAAAAATACAGCAGTACATTATGGAGATATAAAAATAAATATAGTAGACACACCAGGACATGCTGACTTTGGTGGAGAAGTTGAACGTGTCTTAAAAATGGTTGATGGTGTTGTATTGTTAGTAGATGCTTTTGAAGGAGCAATGCCACAAACTAGAGAGGTTTTGAAAAAATCTTTAGCATTAAACTTAAAGCCAATTGTTGTAATTAATAAAATAGATAGGCCAGGTGCACAACCACTAAAAGTAGTTGATGATGTTATTGAGTTATTTATTGAACTTGGTGCAAATGATGATCAACTTGAATTTCCAGTTGTATATGCCTCTGGAAAAAATGGTACAGCATCAATGGATTTAAATACTCCAGGAACAGATTTAAGACCATTGTTTGATACTATTATTAATTATATAGGTGCTCCAGCTTGCGAGATGGAAGGCCCTATGCAAATGCTTGTTTCTAATATTGATTATGATGATTATATAGGAAGAATTGCTATAGGAAGAGTTGAAAGAGGACATGTTGATTTAAATATGCCTGTAGTAATTTGTAAAGATGATAACAAAACATTAAATGCAAGAGTTACAAAACTATATGTTTATGATGGTTTAAAAAGAATTGAAGTAGAAAGTGCAGAAGCAGGAGATATAATTGCTATGTCTGGAGTTGCAGGAATTAACATAGGTGATACAATTTGTGATTATAACAATCCAGAAAAAATACCATTTGTTAACATAGATGAGCCTACAGTTTCTATGACATTTAGTGTTAATAATGGACCTTTTGCTGGAAGAGAAGGAGAATTTGTTACATCAAGACACTTAAGAGATAGATTGTATAAGGAATTAGATAGAAATGTTTCTTTAAGAGTAAAAGACACTGAATCACCAGATGCTTTTGAAGTATCAGGTAGAGGAGAACTTCATTTATCTGTATTAATAGAAACAATGAGAAGAGAAGGTTATGAATTATTAGTTTCAAGACCAAAAGTTATTATTAAAGAAATAGATGGAGTAAAATGTGAACCTATTGAAAGACTTGTTGTAAATGTTCCAGATGATTGCGTTGGTACAGTTATTGAAAAGTTAGGAAGAAGAAAAGCTGAAATGGTTAATATGGAACCAGCAGAAGAAGGACATACAAAAGTAGAATTCAAAATTCCAGCAAGAGGAATTATAGGATATAGAACAGAATTTTTAACAGATACTAAAGGCGAAGGAACAATGAATAGTATATTTGATTGTTACGAACCATATAAAGGAGATATCCAAGCTAGAACAAGAGGTACAATAGTTGCTTTTGAACCAGGAAAATCAATTACATATGGATTATATAATGCACAAGATAAAGGAGATTTATTTATTGGACCTGGCGTAGAAGTATATGAAGGAATGATTGTTGGATTAAACTCAAGACCAGAAGATTTAGCAATAAATGTATGTAAGGAAAAACATTTAACAAATACAAGAGCATCAGGTTCTGATGATGCACTTCGTTTAGTTCCACCAATTCAAATCAGCTTAGAAAAAGCAATTGAATTTATCCAAGATGATGAATTAGTTGAGGTTACTCCAAAAAATATTAGATTAAGAAAGAAAATCTTAAATAATAAAGATAGAGAAAGAGCAGCTAGAGCAAGTATGAAAGAATAATTTAAGAACCCGCTAACATGTTTTTAGCGGGTTTAAAAATATATTTGGGAGTTAAATAAAATGTATAACAAAGAAGAATTTGAAAAAATGAAGTCTAAGGCTTTAGAAAATCATATTCCTATTATAATGGATGATACTTTGGAAAAAATAAAAGAAATTCTAAAAGAAGAAAAACCACAAAAAATATTAGAAATAGGAACAGCTGTTGGTTACTCAGCTTCATGTTTTGTAATTTATTCGGATGCAAAAATAGATACAATAGAACTAGATGAAGAAAGAGCAAAAGAAGCTATAGAAAATGTAAAAAATGTTGGTGTTTCAGATAGAATAAATATAATGGTTGGTAATGCTGTTGATATTTTACCAACATTAAATGATGAATATGATATTGTTTTTATTGATGCAGCAAAAAGTAAATATTCAATATTTTTACATGAAGGTATAAGATTAATAAGAAATGGTGGATTAATTCTTGCAGACAATGTGCTTTATAAAGGCTATGTTATGAGTGATTATAATAAACACAAACAAAGAACAGCAGTAAGACATCTAAGAGAATATATAAAAGAGGTAACAGAAGACGCTAATTTAAATACTGAAATATTAGAAATAGGAGATGGATTAGCAATTACTAGAGTTTCTAAATAATTCTTGACGATACTAATATCAAAATATATAATTGATTCATATAAAAGGAGAATAATTATGGATAAAAAGAAATTTTATATTACTACACCAATATATTATCCAAGTGGTAAGTTTCATATTGGTACAGCATATTGTACATGCTTAACAGATTGCATAAAGAGATATAAAACATTAAGAGGATATGATGCTTATATGCTAACAGGATTAGATGAGCATGGTCAAAAAATACAAACAGTTGCTGAGAAAAACGGATTAACACCACAAGAATATGTTGATAAAATGGCAGAAGATTCAAAAGCATTATGGAAAAGAATGGATATAGGATTTGATGATTTTATTAGAACTACTGATGAAAGACATATAAAATCTGTTCAAAAAATTGTAGAAAAATTCTTAGAGCAAGGTGATATTTACAAAGGTGAATATGAAGGCTGGTATTGTATGCCTTGTGAAAATTATTTTACAGAAACTCAATTAGTAGATGGAAAATGCCCTGATTGTGGTAGAGAAGTTAAAAAAATGAAAGAAGAATCATACTTCTTTAACATGAAAAAATATGAAGGTTGGCTAAAAGAATTCTATAGCGAAAATCCAGAATTTATTGTTCCTGAATCTAGGAAAAATGAAATATTTAAAAACTTTATAGATCCAGGCTTAGAAGATTTATGCATTAGTCGTTGTACATTTGATTGGGGAATAAAATTTCCAAATGATCCAAAGCATGTTTTATATGTTTGGCTTGACGCTTTAACAAATTATATTACAGCTCTTGGATATGGTTCAGATGATGATTCATTATTTAAAAAATATTGGCCAGCAGATTTGCATGTGGTTGGAAAAGAAATTATAAGATTTCATGGCATTTATTGGCCTATATTCTTACATGCTTTAGGATTAGAACTTCCTAAAAAACTATATGCACATAGTTGGATAGTAATGAAAGATGGAAAAATGTCTAAGTCTGTTGGAAATGTTGTTTATCCTGAAGTCTTAATTAATAGATATGGATTAGATGCCACAAAGTATTACTTATTAAGATTAATGAGTTTTGCACAAGATTCAATGTTTACACCAGAAGATTTTGTTGAAAGATTTAATGCTGATTTAGCAAATGATTTAGGAAATCTATTAAATAGAACAATAGGTATGATTAATAAATATTTTGATGGAGAAATACCAACTGATATAAAAGAACATACTGAATTTGATGAAGATTTAGAAAAATGTGCTAAAGAAACTATTGAAAAATATATAGAAGATATGGACTCATATCATGTAAGTAATGGCATTCAAGATTTGTGGAAATACATTGCTAGAACAAATAAATATATTGATGAAACAGCACCATGGGTTTTAGCAAAAGAAGAGAATAAAGATAAATTGAAAAATGTAATGAATCATTTAGCAGAATCTTTAAGGAGAATTTCAATTATGTCTAGGCCATTTATTCCTGGCACATCTTTAGAAATAATAAAACAATTAGGTATAGATGAAAAAGATGCTACATGGGATACAGTTGAAATTAATAATATAAAACCATGTACTAAAGTAGTTTCTCAAGGAAAACCACTATTTGTTAGACTGGATAAAGAAGTAGAAACTGAATATATTAGAGAATCAATGAAAAAATAAAAAGAACAGGCCCTCGCTATATTAATTGAGCGAGGGCCTGCCGTTTGTGGGACTAGATGTCTTCCTCGGCAGTGTCGGTGGGAACCACAGTCTTGTGCTTCTTGTGGCTCATGCCGTCACGGTCGTAAGCGAAGGCCCGCTTGCTCTTACGGATGTTCTTGCGCTCGACTTCGAGCTTGCGGTCCATGGTCCGGACGATGGACTGACACCACTTCTTGTAGCGAACATAATTGTCGCGAAGATCAGTGGCGGTGTCGTCTGCGTCGGGAGTGCTGGGGCGAGGAACGAAGCAACCGTGCTCCATGAGCTTGTGCTTGATCCTCTTGGGCGGCGTCAGCTTCTTGTTGGTAGACATCTTTTGCTGTCTCCTTTCGTAGTTTTGTAAGCAAGTGCTCACAATAGTACAACATGTCGGCCAATTCCGACATAACTAATATATTAACACGATTTTGCTTAAATGTAAATAGTTTTTTTAATTGACTTAAAATTAAAAGTATAATAAAATAACAATGGATTTTTAGAAAATATCATTTAAGGAGAGAGTTTCTATGAAAATTGATGATGAAGAAATATATGTAATGACTTTGATTATGGCTGCCGGAAAAGGAACTAGAATGAAATCAAATAAGTCAAAATTAATTCACAAAATATATGATAAAGAACTTGTAAAACGAGTTGCAAAACTTGCACATGATATTGGTTCAGATGATGTTGTTGCTGTAGTTGGATATTTAAGAGAACAAGTGGAAAGTGTTTTAGGTGATACAGTACAATATGCATATCAAGAAGAACTATTAGGAACTGGTCATGCTGTTATGCAAGCAACAAAATATTTAGAAGGAAAAAAAGGAAAAATATTAATTCTTTATGGTGATGTTCCAATTATTAGGAAAGAAACACTATTAAACTTAATATATAAAAGTAACAAAAATAAAGAATATGCTACTCTTTTAACAGCAATATATGAGAATCCAACAGGTTATGGAAGAATTATACGTGATGAGGGTGGAAACATAAAATCAATTATTGAAGAAAAAGATGCTAATATGTTTGAAAAAGAAATTAAAGAAATAAACTCAGGAATATATTGCTTTGATATAGAAGAATTATTAAACGCGCTAAAAGAATTAAAGCCTGATAATGCACAAGGAGAATACTACTTAACTGATGTAATTAGAATTATGAATGATAAAGGTTTAAAAACAGGTGCAGTTATTGTAGAAGACAACACAGAAATTCTAGGTGTAAATGATAGAACACAACTAGAATTATTAACAAGAGTATTAAGAATGAGAATAAATTCTGAGCATATGAGAAATGGTGTTACAATTGAAGATTCAAATTCTACATATATTCATGATGATGTAGAAATTGGTGTAGATACTGTAATTCATCCAAATACTACAATTAAAAGTGGAGTAATTATCGGTGATAATTGTGAAATAGGACCAAATGCATATATAAGAGAAAATTGTGTTTTAGGTAATGATGTAAAAGTTGGTAGTTTTGTTGAAATAAAAAATACAACAATTGGTGATAGAACAAAAGTACCTCATTTAACTTATTTAGGAGATACACAAATAGGTTGCGATTCTAATATTGGATGTGGTACTATAACATGTAATTTTGATGGAAAAAATAAAAATAGAACAATTATAGGAGATAGGGCTTTTATAGGTTCTAATGTTAATTTTGTAGCACCAGTAACATTAGGAGATGATGTGTTAATTGCTGCAGGTTCTACAATTACTGATGATGTACCATCAAAAAATATGGGAATAGCAAGAGAAAGGCAAATAAATAAACTTAGAAAAAATATGGATTAATAGGAGAAATTATATGAAAAAACTAATTAATAATTTGATAAAAAACAGATTCTTAATTTCTTTAATATTTGTATTAGTTGTGTCAATTATAGGTTTAGTGTTTAATTATCAAAATTATGGACTAAGCTGGATTATAAATACAAATAATATGTTTTCTCCTTGGTTAAATATAAAATTTGTAGGATTATGTCTTGTTTTATATGAATTATTTTTTATTATCACAAATGAAAATAAAAACTTGTCTTTTTGGGGGAGCATAATTGTTTTACTTTCAAGTGCTGTTGCTTATAATTTAACAAAAATAGATTCATTAGTATTGGGCTCTTTAACTATAGTATTATTAAATAAGTTATTTACAGAAGAATCTTATAATAAGAAAATACTATATTCAATTTTAATAGTATTAGTAAGTTTATTTTATTCTTATACATTCATTCCATACGCAGTCGCATTTGGATATTTGTTTATAGGGTTAATTATTTATATTACATTAAAAAATAAAAATACTCTAAAAGATAGTAAATTTACAAGAATTGCACTATATCTAACTGTGTTTTTTAGCGTGTGTATGATGGCATTTTCAAAACTAATAATAAAAAATACATATGTTGAAGTTATTACAGAACAATATAATGGTTTAGGATTAATGTTTTCTTATTTATATAATGTGTTATTACCATTTAATAATATTGCTAATAAAGAACTTTTAAGTAGTATTATAGGTGTAGCACCAATACCAATGTTTATAGCTCTTTATTATATCTACAAAAATGAAAAACATATAGAATTTTTATTACCAGTTACACTCTTTGCTGTAATTGAAACAGTATTTGCTTTAGCTAATTTACCAGAAACATTAAAAGGTTTGTTATTTTTAACAAATGTAAGTTCAGCAAGAATAATTGATGCTATACAACTTGCAAACTTATTTATTATTTTTTATTTTATTAGTAATGTAAAAGAAAAGTTATTTTCAATAAAAGTTTCAATGAGACTTACAATAGTTTTTTTATTGTTATTAATATTAGTTCCATTTCCTAATGAGTTTTCAGGAAGATTAGCACTTTCATTATTTATACTTGAAGAAACACTTTTTATATTTTTGTTTTTGAATATGGAAGAAGAATCATATGTAAAAGTTTTAATATTTTTCTTAGTTATATTTTCACTATTGAGTGGTATACCAGCATACTTTCTATCATAATTGTGAAAGTTTTGTGTAAATTGTGGATTGTGTGTAAAATTGTTTGATTTTTGAAAAAGCTGTGATATAATGACCTCGTTAAATGAATAATGGAAAAGAAAGGATATGTTATGAAAAAAGTATTATTAATTGGAGCAGATGGAATGCTTGGCGGAGAACTTAGAGAAAGATTAGAAAAAAATTATGATGTAGTTGGAACAACAATAGAAACATTAGATATAACAGATAAAGATGCTGTAATGAAAAAAGCAGAAGAAGTAAAACCAGATTTTATTATAAATTGTGCAGCATATACTAATGTTGATGGATGTGAAACACATGAAGAATTAGCAATGTCAGTAAATGGAAGTGCAGTTGCTAATATTGCAGAAGCTGCTAAAAAAACAGATAGTACTTTTATACATATTAGCACAGATTATGTATTTCCAGGAAATCTACCTGTTGAAAAATTTTATACAGAAGATATGATGCCAGCACCTGTAAGTGCATATGGTAGAACAAAATTAGTTGGAGAAGAAAATGCTAAAAAGGCTGGAAAATATTACATATTAAGAACAGCATGGCTTTATGGATTAGGAGGAAAGAACTTTGTAAAAACAATGTTAAAACTTTCTAAAGATAGAGATGAGTTAACAGTTGTAAATGATCAACATGGAAGCCCAACTTCAACAACAACATTATGCAAAATAATAGAAAATGTTATGGAAAAAGAACCTGAATATGGAATATATCATTCAACAAATGAAGGTTTTACAACATGGTATGATTTTACTAGAAAGATTTTTGAATTTGCAAATGTTTCTACAAAAGTAAAACCTATTTCTTCACAAGAATATAAGACAATGTATCCACAATCTAGTGATAGACCAACAAATAGCCAATTATCTAAAGACAAATTAAAAGCTGTTGGAATTGTTCCAGAACCTTGGGAATCAGCTTTAAAAGAGTATTTAAAAGAGGAATTAAAAGTTGCAGATATTGATCAAACTACACGTTAAAATAAAGGAGGAATAAAACATGAAAGGAATTATATTAGCAGGTGGTAGTGCAACAAGACTTTATCCTATTACTTTGGCAGTATCTAAACAAATGCTACCAGTATATGATAAGCCAATGATTTATTATCCGTTATCTACTTTAATGATGGCTGGAATAAGAGAAGTATTAATTATTTCAACACCAGTCCATTTACCAGCATTTGAAAGCCTTTTAGGAGATGGCTCAAGATTTGGTATGAAATTTAGTTATAAAGTACAAGAAAAACCTGTTGGACTTGCTGATGCATTTATTTTAGGAGAAGATTTTATTGGTGATGACAATGTTGCATTAATATTAGGAGACAACATGATTTATGGATCAAGAGTTGAAAGAGTATTAAGAGCAGCAAGCAAACTAGAAGATGGTGGAATTATATTTGGATATCAAGTAGCAGACCCAACTTCTTATGGTGTTGTTGAAATAGATAAAAGTGGAAAAGCAATATCAATTGAAGAAAAACCAAAAGTTCCAAAATCTAATTTTGCAGTTCCAGGAATTTATTTTTATGATAATAATGTTGTTAAAATTGCAAAATCTATTAAACCATCAGATAGAGGTGAATTAGAGATTACTGATGTTAATAAAGCATATATGGAAAAAGGAAAATTACAAGTTATTCCTTTAGGAAGTGGATATGCTTGGTTTGATACAGGATCTGCAGATAGATTGTCTGATGCTTCTGATTATGTAAAAGCAATTGAATTAAGACAAGGTGTTCAAGTAGCATGCTTGGAAGAAATTGCATATAGAAATGAATGGATTTCAAAAGATGATGTTTTAAATGAAGCGGAAAAATATAAGAAAACTGAATATGGAAAATATCTAAAGAAAATAGCAGAACAAGATTATAAACAATATAAAGATATATATGAAAGTGATTTATTTGATGCAAATTAAAAGGAGATAGGAAATGGGAAAATTCAAAAGAATTGACACATCTATAGAAGGTGTATATATAATAGAACCAACTGTTTTTGGAGATAACAGAGGTTATTTCATGGAAACATATAGTAAACCAGATTTTGAAGAGGTTGGAATAACAAATGAGTTTGTTCAAGACAATCAATCAAAATCTAAAAAAGGTGTTTTGAGAGGATTGCATTTCCAAAAAGAAAATACACAAGCAAAACTTGTTAGATGTATAAAAGGTGAAGTATTTGATGTTGCAGTTGATTTAAGACCAGGAAGTAGTACATATGGAAAATGGGAAGGTGTTATCCTTTCAGAAGAAAACAAAAAAATGTTTATGATTCCTAGAGGATTCGCACATGGATTTTTAGTTTTATCTGATGAAGCTGAATTCAGTTATAAATGTGATGATGTATATAATCATGGAGCAGAAGGCGGATTAAAATGGAATGATCCAGAAGTAGGAATTGTTTGGCCTGAAGTACCAGGAATGAAACCAGAAGAATACTTAACATCTGAAAAAGATGCATTATGGCCAACACTTGAAGAATTAAAAAATACAGATTTATTTCAAAATTTAAAATAAGGAGTTTAAAATGAAAAACATATTAGTAACAGGCGCTGCAGGTTTTATAGGAGCAAATTTTGCAGAACTAATGGTAAAAAAATATGAAGGAATATACAATATAATTGTGTATGATAAATTAACTTATGCTGGAAATTTGCATAATCTAGATAATATTAAAGATAAAATAACATTTGTTAAAGGTGATATTTGCGATTTCGATTTTGTATTAGCAACATATAAAAAGTATAATATTGATGCAATAGTACATTTTGCAGCAGAATCACATGTTGATAATAGTATTAAAACACCATTTATTTTCACACAAACAAATGTAATTGGAACACATACACTTTTAGAAGCTGCTAAACAATATTGGGGCGAAGGTAGTCCAAATAAATTTATTCATGTTTCTACAGATGAAGTATATGGAACACTTGGGGAAACAGGATATTTTACAGAGACATCCCCAATTAAGCCAAACAGTCCATATTCAGCATCAAAAGCATCTTCAGATTTAATTGCTCTTGCATATAGTGAAACATATAAAATGAATGTAAGTGTTACTAATTGTTCAAATAACTATGGACCATATCAACATCATGAAAAATTAATACCACATATGATATCTTTAGCACTTCAAGATAAACCATTACCAGTTTATGGTCAAGGCTTAAATATTAGAGATTGGTTGTATGTTGAAGATCATTGTGAAGCAATAGATATTATTCTTCATAAAGGTAAAAAAGGAGAAAGATATAATATTGGTGGTCATAATGAAAAGAGAAACATTGAAATTGTAAAATTAATACTTCAAAGATTAGATAAACCAGAAAGCTTAATTAGTTATGTAACTGACAGAAAAGGACATGATTATAGATATGCAATAGATCCTACAAAGCTTAAGAATGAGTTTGGATGGGAGCCTAAGACAATGTTTAAAGATGGTATTGTAAAAACTATAGATTGGTATTTAGCTCATCCAGAATATTTAATGAAGTAAATATAAAAAATATAAAAAGCCGGAGAAACCTTCTCCGGCTTGCATTTTTTTATAAGTTGTGATATAATAGTTTGGTATACGAAAAAAGTTTACATATATTTACTATTTATATATAAGGAGAGATAAAAATATGAAGAAAGTACTAGCTTCAATTTTACTTTTTACAATTGCTATTATATCAATAGTTAATTGCTTTGCAAAAGTAAGTATTACAAAGGAAAACCTACAAGATGCTTATAATGAATTAGCTAAAAAATACGAAGGAGGATACCAATCTATAAAAGGTTCTTATGGATTTACAATTAGAGAAGCAACAACACCTATTAAAGTTGAAGATAGTGAGCTAAAATACGAAATAGAACTTTTTGACGGAACAAAAGAAACTAAAACAATTAAATATAATTTATCAGACAAACCTATATTTTATGTTGAACAAGTAATAGATAAGGATACAAGCTTATCAGAATTATATGATATTTTTGATAATATGGAATTACCAATTTATGGTGCAATTGGATCAGCAATTGTTCAAGGAGTTAACCCAAATACTGCAAATACAATGAAAGATGAATTTGATGCAGGATTGAAAATTAGAAAATATAGTGGAATAATGCTTGCAGGTTCGGAATTATCAATTGGAGAAATGACTAACGAAAATGATAAAAGAGTATTTAAAGAAGGTGAAACAGATAATTTCGAATTCTTAGATTATGCTATTAATGATGAAGTTAATCTTAAAGATGATATCTTAAATTTCTATACATATAAATTCACAAAAACAAAGAAAAATGACAACATATATTTATTAAGAGCAGAGTTAGTTGTTAATTTAGATGCAGATTTATCTAAAGTAATTGAAAAAAATGAGGATAATTCTAATAATACTACTAATAATTCTATTGCAAATAAAATTGTTTTAACTTCTGCAAGCGGAAATGTAGCAAATAATACTGTAAATAATACAACAAATAACACAGTTAACAATACATCAAATAATGTAGTAAATAATAATGTTAATAATACATCAAATAATGTAGTAAATAACACAACATCAAAATCAGGAATGCCTTATGTTGGATCAAGCACAACAGTGTTAAAAGTAATGTTTGTATTTATTATAATTGCTTTATATTATGCAGTTAGAATAGAAAGAATTGGAAAACAAAAATAAATAATACTTGTTATAAAATAATAGCCAAGGAATAGTCCTTGGCTATTGTTTTATTTTTTGTAAAATGATAAAATATTTTTGTCAGAAGATAATATAATTATAGTACAAGGAGAAAATAATGATTGAAAAAGCAATGATGGCAATTGTTTTGTTTTTTATTTTGCCAGAACTAATGGGATTGTTATTAGTACATTTTACTAAAAAAGATAAATATAATCTAGGATTAGCTTTAATTATTGGATATTTGATTGAATTTGGAATATTAGAAATTCTTTCAATAATTACTATTATAAAAGTATATTCAGTAATAAGTTTAGTAAAAAAGTTTATGTTTATTGTTGGAATTTTGTCTGGCATTTCTATTATTGTAAATTTTAGAAGTATTATTGATATTTTTAAAGAATTATGGAATTCAATAAAAGAAACTCCTAAAATATTAGCAATTATTGTTATCTTTTTGATATGCTTTCAAGTATATTTTCCAGTAAAATATATGCACACAGATGAAGATGACTCTCATTATGTTGGATCATCAGTTACAGATTTAGAAACAAATACACTATATAGATATAGTTCTACTACTGGAGTAATTCACACACCAAATAATAAATACATATTTTCATATTTTATGAGTTTATATTCTGTTTTATCTATATTATTAAACACACATCCTACAATAGTAGCACATCTTGTATTACCAGTTGTATTTATTCCATTGGTGTATTTAGCATATTTAGAACTTGGTAAAGAATTATTTGGAAATGATAATAAAAAAACGATGCTATTTTTAATATTTATGTGTGTCTTAAATATTTTTGGCAATTATTCTATAAGAACAAATTTTACTTTCTTTTTATTTAGAATATGGCAAGGAAAAGCAATGCTTGCAAACTTTATTTTACCTGTTGCAATAATGCTTATTTTAAAAGCAGAAAATAACGAAAATAAATTTATGTATTATATATTATTATGTCTTACAAGTTTAGGCGGAGCGTATACATCGAGTATGGCGGTTGGTTTTGTGCCAATTACAATAATGCTATTAGGATTTAGTATAGAACTTTCAAAATTCAAAGATAAAAGTATTCCTAAGCATATAATAAATATGATTATATATTTATTATGTTGTATGCCAAATTTACTTGCAGGATTAGGATATATGTTGTTTAAAATATAGGAGATATGAATGTTTGAAGAAAGTTTAGAAATAATAAAGAATTGTTTTATAGAGTATAAAGGTACAGGTTCATATATGACATTATATTGCTTAGCAGTTTTATATCTTTTTCTTAAAGAAAAAGATAAGACAAAAAGAGCTTTTACTATATATTTTCCAATTTTTGTACTATTATTAGTTATGAATCCAATATTTAATAAAGCGGTTGGAAGTATATTAAAAAAAGGTGCATATTGGAGAGTATTTTGGCTTGTTCCTATGGGAGTAACAATTGCATATGCTTCTGCAAAACTTATAATGTCTTTAGAAAGAATATCCCAAAAAATAATTGTATCAATTTGTTTTATGGGAATAATAGCTTTAGGTGGAAAATATATGTATACAGAAGGAAACTTTTTACCAGTTGGAAATCCATATAAAATTCAAGATGATATGGTATATGTTGCACAAATTATAGGAGCTGATGAAGCAGAATATAAAAAAGCTTTAGTATCACATTATTTGGCACCATATATAAGACAAATAGACGGAAGCATAGAACTTGCATATCCAAGAAGTGCTACTCCATACACTCCAGAATCTATTGCAGCAAAGATTATGCGTGGAGAAGTTAATGAAGTAGTTGCATATGCACAAAAAAATAATGCAAATTACATAGTATTTCATAAAGAAACAGAACTTTTAGGAGATGTTGAAGAATATGGATATAAATTGCTTCAAGAAACGCAAGACTATAGGATATATAAATTAATTGATGAGGAGGAAAACTAGAAATTTAAAATGAGAATTTTAGTAACAGGTGGTTTAGGATTTATTGGTTCACATACTGTTGTTGAACTTGCAAACCAAAATCATGAAATTATAATTGTTGATAATTTATATAATAGTAAAATTGAAGTATTAGAAAGTTTAGAGAAAATTACAGGAAAAAAATTTAAGTTTTATCAATATGATATAGCAGATAAAACAAAAGTTGAATCAATATTTAGCGAAAATAAAATTGATGCCGTTATACATTTTGCAGGATATAAAGCCGTTGGAGAGTCTGTTCAAAAACCATTAATGTATTACTCTAATAACTTAAGAAGTACTTTAAATTTATTAGAAGTCATGAAAGAACATGGAGTAAATAAATTAATATTTAGTTCTTCCGCAACTGTATATGGGGATCAAGGTGTAAGAAAATATACTGAGGATATGGGAAGAGGAACTACTACTAATCCATATGGTACAACAAAAGCCATGATTGAGAAAATACTAGAAGATGTTTATACAGCAGATAATTCTTGGAATATTACTATTTTAAGATACTTCAATCCAGTAGGAGCACATGAAAGCGGATTAATAGGAGATAATCCTAATGGAATTCCAAACAACTTAATGCCATATGTTATGAGAGTGGCATCAGGAAAACTTGAATGTTTAAGTGTTTTTGGAAATGATTACCAAACTGTTGATGGAACAGGTGTAAGAGATTATATTCATGTTGTAGATTTAGCAAAAGGACATGTAAAAGCAATAGAAAATGCACCAGATGGATTAAACGTTTACAATTTAGGATCTGGAAAAGGAATAAGTGTATTGGAATTAGTAAATTGCTTTGAACAAATAAACGGAGTAAAAGTTAATTATAAAATAGTTGGTAGAAGACCAGGAGATGTAGCAGAAAATTATGCAGACCCAACAAAAGCATGGAACGAACTTGGTTGGAAAACAGAAAAAACATTAGAAGATATATGTAAAGATGCATGGAATTTTGAGAAGAATAATTAAATTGTATTTATTTATGTTTTCATACAATTTTTTAATCAAATAATTTTCATATAAATTATAAAAAGGAAAATTGAGCCTCTTTCATCGAATAGATGAACATCCCTCAATTTTCCTTTAATAATTTTTAATTCAATTATTTTCTATAAAAAATTTACTTCAAAAATTAAATAAATACAAATTTATAATTAATCTAAAATTCACCAAAATAACACATGATTTTTATTGATATTTCAAATGCTTAATGATATAATTTAGACTGAAATTTTAATGGGTAAAAAAGGATTTATTTATGGATTTTTTTAAGATACTTTATAAAAACAGAAAACTTGCATTAAAACTAGGAAGAAACGATTTTAGAAATAGATTTGCTAATACAAGTTTAGGTACAATTTGGGGTTTCTTGCAACCATTCATTTTCATGATAACATATGTAATAGTATTCCAATATATTTTACGTTCTGGAAGTAGTGGAGAATATCCTTATGTAGTGTGGTTTTTACCAGGAATGTCAATGTGGATGTATTGTAGTGATGCAATACTTACTGCTAGTAATTCAATTAGAAATTATAGTTACTTAGTAAAGAAAGTAGTTTTTCCAGTTGATATTATTCCTATTATTTCACTTACATCTTCTAGTTTTATTGGAATATTTTTAATGTTTATAGCAGTTGTTGTATCATCAATATTTGGATTTATACCAAACTTTTTAAATGTTTTATATATTTTGATTTGTGCATTAGCATTTATTATAGCACTAACTAGATTAACATCAGCAATAACTACAGTAGTACCAGACTTTGCACAATTACTTACAATAGTTATTCAATTGTGTATGTGGTTTACGCCAATAGTTTGGAATTTAAGTATGATACAAAACCAAGTATTTGTAAAAATATTTAAATGTATGCCATTTACTTATTTAGTAGAAGGATTTAGACAAGCATTTATGGAAAATTCAACAATTATTACTGATGAAAATTATATGTTTACAATTGTATTTTGGGTAATTACAATTTTAATTTTTGTATGGGGAAATAGAGTATTTAAAAAATCTAAAAAAGATTTTGCAGATGTTTTATAGAAAGGCAATAAATATGGAAAAAGTTGATATACTTCTTGCAACTTTTAATGGCGAGAGATATTTAAGAGATCAATTAGATAGTATATTAAATCAAACATATAAAGATTTTAGATTATTAATTTCTGATGATTGTTCTACAGATAATACAAGAGTAATTCTTGAAGAATATAAAAAGAAAGATAATCGTATAGAAATTTTCTATCAAGAAGAAAATCTTGGTGTTGTAAAAAATTTTGAATTTTTACTTAAAAAAGTTGAAAATAAGTTTTTTATGTTTGCAGACCAAGATGATATTTGGAAAGAAGAAAAAGTTGAAAAATCTGTAAACAAGATGATAGAAACAAACAGTGATTTAGTATATTCAGATTTAGAAGTTGTAAATGAAAAATTAGAAGTAACATTTAAGTCATATTGGAAACTTAAAGGTATTTATAACAAGATTAAAAAATATAATAATTTTGAGAGTTTATATTTAAATAATTTTGTTACAGGATGCACAATTATAGCTAAAAAAGATTGGATAGAAAAAGTTTTACCACTTCCAAATAAAAGTAAATATGTTCTTCATGATTATTGGATTTCACTAATGATTAGTGAAACAGGAAAAATAGATTATATTGAAGAACCACTTATGAAATATAGACAACATAAGAATAATAGTATTGGTTCTAAGAAAAAATCTGAAGAAATGCAGTCTTTAGACGAAATACGTCAATTGTTCATAGATGTAAAAAAAGAACATTTTACTGTATTTATAGAAAATGAAGACAAATTTACAAGTGATGAAATAAAGAAATTAAATCATAGAGCATATAATTATTACGAAATGTTAGAAAGCAAAAAAACTATTAATTTTAGAGAATGGGGATTATTCTTTAAATTATATAAATACGAAGAATTTAAATATAAAATGGAGAATTTTTTAATTTTAAATATGCCAGGAATTGCAAGAGTATTATTTAAAATTGTTAAGAAAGGATAGTTATGAGTAATACTGACGAACCAGTAATTAAAATATCTAATTTAGTAAAAGAATATAAGATGTTTGCCAGAAAAAAAGATAGGCTTTTAGAAACTGTATTGCCTGGGTTTCACAAACATACTACTTTTAGAGCAATGGATAATCTTGACTTAGAGCTTAGAAAAGGCGAAGTATTAGGAATTTTAGGTAAAAATGGTGCTGGAAAATCTACTCTTTTAAAAATGATAACAGGTGTTGTAAGTCCTACTTCAGGAAATATCGAAGTAAAAGGAAAGGTTAGTTCACTTCTTGAGCTTGGTGCAGCATTTAATCCTGAACTTACAGGTTATGAAAATATATATCAACATGGCCAAGTTATGGGACTTACAGATAAAGAAATAAAAGAAAAAGAACAAGAAATTATTGATTTTGCTGATATTGGAGAGCATTTATCACAACCAGTAAAAACATATTCTTCTGGAATGTTTGCTCGTTTAGCTTTTGCATGTGCAATTAATGTTGATCCAGACATACTTATAGTTGATGAAGTTTTATCTGTTGGAGATATGGCTTTCCAATTAAAGTGTTTTAAGAAATTTGAACAATTTAAAGAAAAAGGAAAAACAATTATTTTTGTAACACATAATGTTAATGATGTTATGACAAATTGTAATAGAGTAATTATTCTTGAGAATGGTAAAAAAACATTTGATGGTTCTGTTAAAGATGGTGTAAATAGATACAAAAAAATTATTGTTGGAATCAATCCTGATGAAGAGCCAGTAAAAGAAAACATTGTTATTTCAGAAAAATATGAAGAAAACGGAAAACTTTGGAAAGAAAAATTCAATCAAAATCCTAATATGATTGAATATGGAAATAAAGAAGCAGATGTTTTTGATTATGGTGTTTTTGATGAAGAAGGAAATCCTGCAAATATGTTTGACAATGGAGATGTTGTTACATTTAAATCAAAAGTTAGATTTAATACTAAAGTAAATGAGCCAATATTTACATTAACAATAAAAGATTTTTCTGGAAAAGATGTTACAGGAACAAATACAAATATAGAGAAAAAATCAACAGGTACTTTTGAAAAAGGTGATATTGCAATAGCGGAATTTACAGGAAAAATTCCAATTGCTCCAGGAAAATATACAGTTTCATTTAGTTGTACAAAATATAACGAATCAGGAGAATTAGAAGCATTAAATAGAAAATATGATGCTTTACTTATAGAAGTAATAACTACAAAGAGCACAGTTGGTTTAGTTAGATTAGATTCAGACATAAAAGTAAAAAAAGTAGAAGGGTAAGTAATGAAAGAAAGTTTATTAGAATTCAAAAAGAATATTATTACGTGGTATCCAATAGAAAAAGATGCTAGTGTTTTATACATCGGACAAGATAATGAAATTTTAAATGAATTAAATAAAATGTCAAATAGAGTTGTGTCTACAAGCAATTTAAAAGACTATGATATAGAAGTTAAATTTGATTATGTTGTTATAATTGGAAATCTAGATAATCTAAATTCAGAAGATGAAGCTTCATCTTTATTAAGTGATGCCAAAAATCTTTTATCAAGAAGCGGGAAAATACTTCTTGCTACTTCTAATAAATTTGGAATGAAATATTGGGCTGGAGAAAAATTTGATGAAGAAATTAAATCATTTGACTCAATAGTTAATACCAGACCAAATTACTTAAGTATTTCTAATATCAAAAATTTATTAACAAAATTAAAATTAAATTATAAATTCTATTATCCGTTGCCAGATTATAAAATTACAAACGTTATTTATACAGATGAGCATTTACCAAATAAGGAAAATATTGATTCTAGAGTTCTAACTTTTTGTGAAGATAATGAAATCTTGAATTTTTCCGAAAGAGAAGCATATAAACAATTAATAGATGAAGATAAAAATGTATTTCCATTTTTTGCAAATTCATTTTTTGTAGAAATTTCAGATTCTAAGAAATTTGCTGATGTTAAATTTGTAAGTTTTGGAGTTACAAGAAAAAAAAGATATAGAATTAAAACAGTTATAAAATCAGATGAAGTTGTTAAAACAGCAAATTCAGAAGAAGCTATTTTACATATTAGAAATATCGGAAAAAATATAGTATTATTAAATTCCTTAAAAATTGATTGTTTAGACAAATTTGAAAAAGATCAAGTAATAAGCAAATATGTTGATAGTAAAACGTTTGATAAAGTTTTAATGGACACATATTATAAAAATGGATTAACAGCAGTAATTGAAGAAATTAAAAAATTTGAAAAAGATATTTTATATAAATTAGGTGTGGTAGAAAACGTTGAAAACACTATATTTAATAAATATGAAGTAGAAATATCAAAAGAACAAAAGGCAAAATTGCATTTTACTAAAAATGGTGTTTTGGATTTAACTTTCCAAAATTGTTTTTATAGAATGTGGAAAATATTAGCATATGACCAAGAATGGTTTGAAGAGTATGTTCCAATAGAATATATTTTATATAGAGCAATATTATATTTTACTGAATTAAGAGCAAAAGAAGATTTTTCTAATATATTAGAACTACTTGAAATAAAAGAATTTGAGGATGTTTTTAAATCATTAGAAGATAAATTACAAGCTAAGTTTTTGGATGAAGAAATTTGGGATGAGCATGTAAAATCTGTTAATTGTATTGGAAGTTTTGAAGATGTTATTAATAAATATGAAAACGAACTTCTAGCTAAAAGTACACATGTTGAGCAACTTGAAAACGAGATAAAAGAATATCAAAAAGGAATAGCAGATTTAACTTCACTAATAGAAACAAAAGATGTGGAGTTAGTAAATTATGCAAACCAATTAAGAGCAATTTCTAGTTCACTATCTTGGAAGATTACAAAACCTATTAGAATATTATCTTGGATGTTAAATCCATTTAATGGAGCTACTTTTATTGATAGGATAATGCCTCCAGGTGGAAAAAGAAGAATTGAATATGATAGAAAGCAAACAGAGAAAAAATATCAAAAAAGAGTAGAAAACTATTTTAAGCTTACAGATAATGATACAGCTGAGTATTGGAAGGGAATCGATCATAGATTATATTTAAAATATGAAAAAAATCTTGAAAGAGAAAAAGAAGACAATTTATCTGATTATGAAAAATGGATAAAACAGAATACTCCTTCTGATCAAGAAATAGAACTTCAAGAAAAGAAAAAGTTTAAATACAGACCTAAAATTAGTATAATTGTTCCGCTTTATAATACAGATACAGATTTCTTTAGAGAACTTTTATATACAGTACATTTGCAAACTTATAAAAATTGGGAATTGTGTTTAGCAGATGGAAGTGACGAACCATTACAAGACATTGTAAAGATGGTTGAGAAAGATAAAAGAATAAAATATAAGTTTTTAGGTAAAAATGGTGGAATATCTGAAAATACAAATTCAGCAATTGCTTTAGCAACAGGAGATTATGTAGCGTTGTTAGATCATGATGATATGCTTGATATTAGTAGTTTATATGAAGTGGTTAAAAAATTAAATGAAGATAATAATATAGATTTTCTATATTCAGATGAAGATAAATTCCATTTTATTGATGAACCATATTATGCACCACACTTCAAACCAGATTTCGCACCAGATACTTTAAGAGCATGCAATTATATTTGCCATTTAAGTGTGTTTAAAAAAAGTTTGTTAGAAAGCATTGGTGGATTTAGAACAGAATTTAATGGTGCACAAGATTATGACATTATTTTAAGAATTGTTGAAAAAGCGAATAAAATAGCTCATATTTCTAAAGTTTTGTATCATTGGAGAGTTCATGGAAAATCTACTTCGATGACAATGGAAGTAAAACCATATGCAATAGATGCTGGTAAAAAAGCTATAGAAGAACACTTAAAAAGAATAGGATTAAATGGGAAAGTTTATGAAGGACCTAATAGTGGAACATATGGAATAGATTATGAGGTAATTGGAAATCCAAAAGTATCTATTATAATCCCAAATAAAGATAATGTTGATTTACTTAAAAATTGTATAAATTCAATATTAGAAAAAACAACTTATAAAAATTATGAAATAGTTGTTATTGAAAACAATTCTGAAAGCCAAGAAACATTTGATTATTATAGACAACTTGAAGATCAAGAAAAAACAGCAGTTTTATATTATCCTGAAAAAGGATTTAATTATTCAAAGATTATTAACTTTGGAGTTAAAGGTGTAGACGGAGATTTTGTTGTCCAACTTAATAATGATATTACTCTAATTACAGAAGATTGGCTTGAGAAAATGATTGGATTTTGCCAAAGAGATGATGTGGGGGCAGTTGGGGTAAAACTTTATTATCCAGATGATACGATTCAACATGCTGGTATTATTGTTGGAGCAAGAACAGTTGCAGCACATGTATTTAGAGGACTTAAAAAAGATGATGATGGATATTTTGGACATCATAATATTATTCAAAATATAAATGCAGTAACAGCTGCATGTATAATGACAAAAAGATCTATATATGAAGAAGTAGGTTACATGAATGAAGAATTTGCTGTAGCATTTAATGATGTAGATTTTTGTTTAAAAATCAGAAACACTGGAAGATTAATAGTTTACAATCCTTTTGTAGAAATGTATCATTATGAATCAAAAACAAGAGGAGATGATAACACACCAGAAAACTTATCTAGATTTCAAAGTGAAATAAATTTATTTTTGGAAAAATGGAAAGAAAAAATAGATTCTGGTGATGAATACTATAATAAAAACTTGAGCTTAGAATCAGATCAATATGATGTAAAATTATCATAGAAATAGAGGAATTAAAGCGTGAATATTATTGTACACAGATTTAATCAAATAAAGTTTTATATAAGTAAATATGGATTTGTAAAAACAATAAAAAAATGTATTAAAACAGTTTTAAGAAAAATCGTAAGATTTTTAAAAGGCGAAAAAGATTTACAATATGGAGATTATGGTGGTTGGATAAAATATAATGAGCCAAAAGATGCAGATTTAAAACTTCAAATGAAAAAGAAGTTTTCACTTGAACCTAAAATTAGCGTAGTTGTTCCAATGTATAATACAAAAGAAAAGTTTTTTAAAGACTTAGTAGATTGTATGATTCACCAAACATATTCTAATTGGGAATTGTGTTTAGCAGATGGAAGTCCAAAACAAAATGAAAATTTAAAAAAATATATAGAAAAAGATAGTAGAATTAAATATCAATTTCTAGGTGAAAATAGAGGAATTGCTGGAAACTCTAATTCAGCAATAGAGATGGCTACAGGAGACTATATTGCACTTTTAGATCATGATGATATTTTAGCTGATTATGCTTTATTTGAAGTAGTAAACTATATAAACAAATGGCCCAATGCAGAATTCTTATATTCAGATGAAGATAAAATAGATGAAAATGATAATAGATATGATGCGTATTTTAAACCAGATTTTGCACCAGATACATTAAGGTGCCAAAATTATATTTGTCATTTTAGTATATTTAAGTCTGATTTAATGAAAAAATTAAATGGTTTTAAGGCTGATTATGATGGAGCACAAGATTATGATATTTTCTTAAGAATGTCAGAAATTACAAAACCAGAAAATATAAAGCATATTCCAAAAATATTATATCACTGGAGAGTTCATAGTGAATCAACAGCAAAACTAAATAGTCATGCCAAAAATTATGCATTTGAAGCTGGTAAAAAAGCAATAGAAGATCACTTAAAAAGAATAGGTTTAGATGGCAATGTGTCAGAAGGGTGTATAGAGGGAATATATAGGATTGATTATAAAGTAATAGGCGAACCTAAAGTATCTATAGTTATACCAAACAAAGATGGAAAAGACATTTTATCAGTATGTATAAATTCTTTGTTAGGAAAAACTACATATAAGAATTATGAAATTATTATTGTCGAAAATAATAGTGAAACAGAAGAAATATTTGAATATTATAAAGAACTAGAAAAAAATGGAAAGATAAAAATTGTTTATTATCCTAATAAAGGATTTAACTATTCAGCAATAATTAATTTTGGAGTTAAAAATTCTACTGGAGAGTACATTGTACAACTAAATAATGATACAGAACTTATTACTCCAAATTGGCTTGAATTAATGCTTGGATTTTGTCAAAGAAAAGATGTTGGTGGAGTTGGAGCTAAATTATATTTTCCAGATGAAACAATTCAACATGCAGGAATTATAGTAGGTATAGGCGGAATAGCAGGTAATAGATTTAAGAGTATTCCAAAGTCAGGACATGGATATTTTGCAAAAGAATCTATGATAGAAAATTTAAGCGCTGTAACTGCAGCATGTATGATGAATCCGAAGTCTATTTATGAAGAAGTTGGATATATGAACGAAAAACTAGCAGTTGCATTTAATGATGTAGATTTCTGTTTAAAGATAAGAGAAAAAGGATATCTAATAGTTTATAATCCTTTTGTAGAATTTTGGCATTATGAATCAAAATCAAGAGGAGCAGAAAACACACCAGCAAAAATAAAGAGATTTCAAGGAGAAATGAGCACATTTGAACAAAGGTGGCCAGAGATATTAGAAGAAGGAGATCCTTACTATAACATAAATTTAAGCTTAGATACTGAAGTTTATCATATGAAAAATATAGAAGTGAATTATGGAGATAATCCTAAAGAAGAGAAAAAGAAAAAACAAAAGAAATAGGAGGATATATATGGATTATATTTCATTAAATGTTGCATGGATTGTCGCGAATGGAGTATTGGCTATTTTGTATAAGACAATTATAGTTAATCTTTTTGGAAGTAGACAGCTTTCAAAATTAGGAAAATTTTCATTTCCTTTTTTGCAAACACTAGACAAAATGGATGCAAGAAGAATTTTAGCTGTTGCTATTTTTGTTATTTTTGCAATTGTTACTTTCAAAAAATATAATAGAGAAAAAGATGATAGCAAAGATTTTATTGGATTAATTATTACTATGATATTAGGCCTTGCACAACTATATATAATGTGCACAGCAAACTTCTAAAAAATATTTGAGGTTGTTTTAATGGGGATAAAAGATAATTTTATAAAAATTAAATATCATTTAAACAGATATGGTTTAAGATTTACATTAAAGAAAATAGGAAAAAGAATTTTTAAAATTGGAAATAATAGGAAATCTAATATAGCTATTTATAATCAATGGATTAGTGAAAATGAAAATAATGAAGAAAAAGTAGAATCATTTTCGTATGAACCTAAAATAAGTGTAGTTGTTCCAATGTACAATACAAACGAAAAATTCTTTAAAGAATTGATAGATTGCATGGAAAATCAAACATATAAAAATTGGGAATTATGTTTAGCAGATGGTAGTAGTAAAGAGAATGAAAATCTAAAACAATATTTTAAAGATGATAAAAAAATTAAATATAATTTTCTAGGAAAGAATTATGGAATCTCAGGAAATACGAATTCTGCAATGATTATGGCTTCGGGAGAATACATAGGATTTTTAGACCATGATGATTTATTAGCACAAAATGCTTTATATGAAGTTGTAAAAGAATTAAATCAAGATAGAGAAATAGAATTAATTTATACAGATGAAGATAAAATAGATCAAAATGGAGAAAGGTTTGAACCACATTTTAAACCAGATTATTCACCAGAAACATTAGAATGTAATAATTATATTACTCATTTTGTTGTTATAAAAAAAGAACTACAGAAAAAAATTGGAGTATTAGATACTAGATTTAATGGTGCACAAGATTTTGATTTTGTATTAAGAGCGGCAGAGAATACAGATAAAATCAAACATATTTCTAAGATTTTATATCATTGGAGAGTACATAGAGACTCTACAGCAAATGTGGCTGATACAAAACCATATGCTTATGAATCAGGATTAAGAGCTGTTGAGACTCATTTAATGAGAACAGGAAAAAAGGCTATTGTAGAATTTGGACAAGATATTCCTGGTATTTATAAAATTAAATATGAAGTTATAGGAAACCCTAAAGTATCAATTCTTATTCCTAATAAAGATAACTGTAGATTATTAAAAAACTGCATTGATTCAATTTTTAAAGTTACAGGATATTTAAATTATGAAATTGTAATTATAGAAAATAGCAGTGAGAAAAAAGAAACTTTTGATTATTATAATTCTTTATCAGAAAATCCAAAAGTTAAAATATTAAAATATGAAGATGAAAACAAAGAATTTAATTATTCAAAATTAATTAATTATGGCGTGAAAAATGTAGATGGAGAATATGTTCTTCAACTAAACAATGATACTAAGATAATTCAAAAAGATTGGTTAGAATTATTAATAGGATATGCTCAAAATAAAGAAATTGGCGCAGTAGGCGGTAGATTATATTATGCAGACAAATCAATACAACATGCAGGTATAATTGTTGGATTATCTGGAATTGCAGGAAATATGCTTGTTAACTTACCATATGGAAAACATGCATACTTTGGTCAAGAATCTGCTACAAGAAATGTTTCAGCTGTTACAGGAGCATGTTTATTTGCAAGACGTGAAGTATATGAAAAAGTTGGATATATGGATGAAGAAAATTTTAAAGTAGCATTTAATGATGTAGACTTTTGCCTAAAACTTATAAAAGATGGTTATAGAATTGTTTATAATCCATATGTTGAATTATTTCATTATGAATCTAAATCAAGAGGATATGAAATAACAGAAAAACAAAGGGAAAGATTTAATCTTGAATGTGAAAAATTCAAGACAAAATGGGGAAATTATAAAGATCCTTATTATAACGAGAATTTCTCTTTAGATTCATGCAACTATGACATAAAAGTAAGAGGAGAATAAAATGGAAGAAAAGAAAAAGAAAATTACTTTAAGGATTTTTGAAGCAGTTGAAAACTTTGGTTTACTAATATTAGAAAAAATACATTTAAAAGGATTAGCAGATTTTTATAGGAAACATATAGAAGGAATGAGATATTTAATATGTGGTGCACTTGCCACTGCAGTAAATATCGGAGTCTATTCACTATTTTATTATCCTTTTCATGTAAATAATGGAACAAGTAATGTAATAGCATGGATTGTAGCTGCAATTTTTGCTTATATTACAAACAGAATAATAGTATTTGATTCACAGGTAAATTCTAAGAAGGGCTTGGCTAGAGAAATAATTTCTTTTTTTGGATGTAGATTATTAACATTAGCAGTTGACCAAGCGATTATGATATTCACAGTTGATAAGCTTGGATGGAATGGTTTCTTAATGAAAGTACTAGCAAATATTATTGTTATTATATTAAATTTCATTTTTAGTAAAGTACTTATTTTTAAAAAAGATGGAAACCAAAAAGAGAGTGAAGGTGTAAAGGAAAAAAATTTTTTTAAAGGCAATTGGCATTATATTGCAATTTCTACTATTTATTTGATAATAAATATATTACTAGTATCTGTTACAGTAAAAGGTGATTCATATACATTACAACTACCAACAAATGGATTACTTGGTCTAATAAACTGGATTGTAACGATTGTATTAGGAATATATGGAATATTAATCATCAAAATTGCTATAAATAAGAAACTTCCATTAGAAAAAATATATTTAATGATTGTTATTCCAATAGGAATATGCTATTGCTTAGCAAATCCTCTTGGAAGAATTCCAGATGAAGATCAACATGTTAGAAGAGCAATGGCTCTTGCTCAGGGAGATTTTTTTCCTCAAGGTGCTGAAGATAAAACAGTAAATGGAATGTTTAATGTCAAACTTGGAAGATTAGTTAGTGGTTCTTCTTATACTTATGATGAAGCATGGAGAAGAATCATGATAGAGGAAACTGATAAAGAAGGACTAGCTGGTTATACAAATCAAGCTCTTTACTCACCAATATGTCATTCACCACAAGCACTAGGTATATTTATAGCTAAAATTCTAGGTGGTAATTTAGTTGTTCAATGTTATGCAGCAAGAATATTTAATTTTGGAATAGCAGTATTTCTAATATATGAAGCAATTAAACTTTTACCTTTCAAAAAGAATGTACTTATGTTTATTGCGATGCTACCAATTTCAATGAATGAATTAGCTTCTATGTCTGCTGATGCATTGACAATAGCTAGTGCACTTTTCTATATCTCATATATTCTGTATTTGAGATATGATAAAAATAAGGAAAAAATAAACAAGAAAGATATTGTAATTTTGAGTATTTCTTCAATAGTTGTTGCAATGTGTAAAATAGTATATTTACCATTATGTATGTTGCTATTTATAATACCAAAAGAAAAGTATAGTTCTAAAAAGAAAAAAAATGTTATTACATGTGTGATATTTGCTGCTTCTATAATTTTAAACTTGCTTTGGATACTTTATGCTACTAGATTCTTTGTATCATTTGCACCAGGCGTTAACGGTCCAGAACAACTTAAGTTCATTTTAACAAATCCAGTTAGATATCTACTAATTTTGTTTAGAACTATTTCACTAAATAGTCAGAGATTTATACTTGGTTTGTGTGGAGAAGGTTTGTCAATGGTTACAGCAAATGCTTCACAATTATATGTTATTTCAACTATAATGATTTTATCAGTTTTGTTTGTTTGTAATGATGATGATGAATTAGATGTAGAATTATATATAAAAGTTTTATCATTAATAATTTTTGTTGGAATTGTATTTCTAATATATACTAGTTTATATATTCAGTGGACACCACTAATTGATTCTGTTATTGATGGGGTACAAGCAAGATATTTTCTACCAATACTTTTCTTAACAGCTATAGCTATGAAGAATAAAGAGTTTAAGTTTAATTCTAAAAAATATTTATGTTACATACTATTATATATTTTATTTTTTAATATAAATGGTATTACAAGCATTGTAAGTTCACATTTTTAAATGTGTTTGAATTTTATATAAGATATGGTATAATATTACCGAAAAATCAAAATTTGAAAGGAAATAAAATTATGGACAAAGTAGCAGTTTTAATACCTTGTTATAATGAAGCAAAAACAGTAAAAAAAGTTGTTGAGGATTTTAAAAGAGAATTACCTGAAGCAACAATATATGTTTATGATAATAATTCAAAAGATGGAACAGATAAGATTGCAAAAGATGCTGGAGCTATTGTTAGATATGAAACAAGACAAGGAAAAGGAAATGTTATTAGAACAATGTTTAGAGAAATAGACGCTGAATGCTATATAATGGTTGATGGCGATGATACATATCCTGCAGAATCTGCTAAAGAAATGGTAAAAGCAGTATTAGAAGAAAACGTAGATATGGTCATAGGTGATAGACTTTCTTCTACGTATTTTACAGAAAATAAAAGACCATTCCATAATGTTGGAAATGTAACAGTACGAGCATTAATTAACAGAATATATAAAAGTGATATTAGAGATGTTATGACAGGACTAAGAGCATTTAGTTACAGATTTGTAAAAACATTTCCAGTAATGTCTAAAGGTTTTGAGCTTGAAACAGAAATGACAATTCATTGTTTAGACAAAAATTTGAAAATAAAAAATATCATTATTGAATATAGAGATAGACCTGCTGATAGTCCATCAAAATTAAATACAATACCAGATGGAATACGAGTTATAAGAACAATATTTAGCTTTTATAAAAATTATAAACCATTTGAATTTTTTACATTACTTGCATTTTTACTAACAGTTATAGGATTATGTTTCTTTGTACCAGTATTTGTAGATTTCTTACATAGAGGGGTTGTAAAAATACCAACATTAGTTGTTAGTGTATTATTCTTCTTATGTGCAGTACAATCTTTCTTCTCTGGAATGACATTAGATAATATTATAAAGAATTCAAAACAAACTTTTGAAATGAGATTAATCGATTGTGAAAGAAGATTCAAAAAAGATAAAGGAGAAAACTAATGGTTAAAGTATCAATTGTAGTTCCTGTATACAATTTGGAAAATTATTTGCCAAGATGTTTAGATGCATTAGTAAATCAAACATTAGAAGATATAGAAATACTTTGTGTAGATGATGGATCAAAAGATTCTGCTCCACAAATTATTGAAGATTATAAAGCTAAATACCCTAATAAAGTTAAAACTTTTCATAAAGAAAATGGTGGAGAATGGTCTGCTAGAACTTTTGGATTAAAACATGCTACAGGCGAATATATAGGATTTATCGATAGTGATGATGTGCCAGAAGTAACATGGGCAGAAAAACTATATAATGCAGCAAAAGAAAACGATGCAGATATTGCTTTTTCAGGATATGATAGAGTTGATATGGATACTGGTAAAACAGTATCTACAGAAATGAACAAATTAGGTAAAACTAATAGAGATGTTGATTGGAATGATGATTTTATTCTTTATGCAAATCCATCTTTATGGAATAAATTATATAGAAGAGAATTGGTAAAAGATAGTGAGTTTTTACCATTTAGAGGTGCTAATGATACATTGTTTCTAATAAGAAGCTATATGGATGGAGCTAAAAAATTAACATTTATTCCAGATGTTTTATATCATTATTACTTACGCTCAAGTTCACAAATACATAATATGAACGAAAATGATATTGCTAATCTGAAAAAATATTTTCTTGTTTTAAAAGAGTATTGTATAAAAATAGGAAAATATGAAGAATATAAAGAAACATTTGCTAGTATGGTATTTGTACATATGGGAATATCTTGGGCATTTATGCTTTCATATGATAAGACAGTAAAAATGAGTAAAGCAATGAAAGAAATAACAGAATACTTAAATGAGAATTTTCCAGAATGGAAAAATAGTAAACACTTTAAATTAACTCATTGTTTGCCAAAAGGTTTTAAGTATTTTGCAATATGGGGTGTTCATTTATTTTATAGAATTCATTTACCGGTTGTATATATTTGGGTAAATAGATTTATAAGAGATGTTTTAAAAATAGAAGTTAAGTGGTAAAGGTTTAAAATGAAAAAAGTTCTTACATCATTATTTTTGATTTTTTTTATGATTTTAATATGTAATATATCAAGTGCTGAAGATATTGATCCTTTTAAAGAATATGTTTCGAGTACTGATGAGATAGAAGATGTATTATATACTAATATTAATAACGAAGAGTATAAAGAAATTGTTGTTATAAATACGAATGGAGTATCTTTGAGGAACGGACCATCAAATAATTATTTTTCTGAAGTTGAAAAAATTCCCAAAGGTACTGTGCTTAAAGGATATTTAGCAAAAGACTATGAAAGTATACTAAAATGGGTATATGCAGAGTATAACGGAAAAAAAGGCTGGATTAATTGCGAAAATAGTGATGTTGGATATAAATATATAGAAGATAAAAATATTATTTTGGTTGAGGAAATAAGTATATATAATGATTCTGAAATGACATCAGCAATAGGAAAAATTAAATCAGATACAATAATTAATACAAAAGATATGATTTCAACTGATTTTTCCAATTTTTTTAAAACTGCAGATGTAAAAAAAGGATTTAATATAGATGATGATGGAATCATGAAGTCAAACTATATTAATTATGATGGAAAAGAAGGATATATAACTTTTAAGAACTATGGTGTAGAAAGCAGTGGAACATATACTGTTGATTCGGAAGGAATAGCACTTTATAGAGAACCGAATGATAATAGTAAAGTACTTGTAAAAAGTATTCCAGTAGGAACGGTACTAAATTATACATATAGTTCTGAAATGATACACCCAGGAGGAACTAAGTTTTCATATGGCTTTTGGGCATATACAGATTATAAAGGAAAAAAAGGATGGGTTCAAGCTGTTGAGCAAGAACTGCTAAATTCTCAAAAAGAAGTAATTGATACTATTAATAGTAGAACAGACGAAACACAAAACAGCACATTAAAATTAGTTGTAATAGTTATATTAACTGTTATTTTAGTGATTGCTATTATAGCATTAGCTTATAGATTAAAAAAATATAATAATTTAGGGAAAAAATAAAATGGTTTCTATTAAAAAATCTATTGAAAAAATGGTATATAATTTAAAAAATTTTTGTAAAAAAATAATAAAAAAATTTAATAACTTTTTAGACAAAGGAAATTATACCAAAACTAAGTTAGTTTTTGTTGCAATATTATCAGTATTGCTTGCAACAGTTTGTGAATATACAATTTTTAGAAAGTGGTATCCAGAGTTTATTTCTAAAAATCGTATAATGCTTGTTTCATTAATTTATATGTTTATAGGAATTCACTTTGTATTTAAATTAGATAAAATGTATGAGTGGATTCATAAAAATAGGTACAAAATTGCTTGTGCCTTTTTGTTGTTTGTAACATTATTAAAATATTCTGGATCTTCAATTGTTAATTTTCATATGTTTAGTGAATTAATTCAACCACATAGTGATAATAGTAGATTTCATACATTACTTGGAAAGACAAGAACAATAAGAACAGACGAATGGGCAACATCTACTACATATATTTTATCTCAAAGCAAGGCAGCAAATGCTTTCAAGTATTTTAACAATGTGCTTAGAGGTACAGATACTGATATGTTTACAGTTGCAAATGCACCTGTATTTGATATATTAATGCTTGGAAGGCCTTTGCAAATAGGATTTATACTATTTGGAAATGATTACGGATTAAGTTTATATTGGTATTCTAGATTAGTCTTAATGCTTTTAGGAGCATATGAAATTTGTTTAATATTAACAAAGGGAAATAAAAAAGTATCACTTTGTGGAATGTTGATGATAACATTTTCTGCAGCAGTACAGTGGTGGTATTGCATGGATACACTTTTATGGGGACAACTTGTTATTATATTAATAAATAAATTTATGAATACAGACAAAAAATGGGTAAAATACTTATGTGCTCTAGGAATATTAGTTTCAGGACTTTCCTATGTTTTTGTATTTTATCCAGCTTGGCAATTGTCATTTGGTTATGTATTCCTAGCTATGGTAATTTGGTTATTGATAGATAACATTAAATATGGCAAATATAGTTTTACAAAACATGACATTACAGTTATTTTAATTACAATAATTTGTTTAGTTGTATTACTTGCAAGATGGTATAGTTTATCAAAAGATACTTTAATTGCAGAAATGAGTACAGATTATCCTGGAGCTAGAAATGAGTTAGGTGGTAAGGCTTATAATTTATACTCATATTTTTATAATATCTTTTTTACATTTGAAGACTTTTTAAACCCTTGTGAATATTCAGCTATGTTGTCATTATATCCTATACCATTAATATTAGGTTTTATATATGTAATAAGAAATAAAAAGGATTACCATTTTTGGATTCCAATGCTAGTTGTTGGTGCTTTTCTCACAATATGGTGTGTATGGGGATTCCCAGAATGGCTTGCTGTTATAACAAAGATGTCTATGTCACCAGCAGGAAGAGCTTCTATACCATTAGGTACAGTATGCATTTATTTACTAATATATCTTATAGGTAATTTTAAAGATGATGATAAATTAATTAATAACAAGAAGCTATCTTATTTTATCTCGGGATTTGCTATATTGTATATTTGTCATAAAGCAAAGACAACAATAGGATTTGCAAACGATTTTCCATATTTAGATAAATATAAAACTTTAGTATGTAGTGAAGTGTTCTGGATAGCAATTATTGGAGTTTTGAATATAGACGATAAAAAAATAAGAAACTATACATTATATTTTTTAATGACAGTAGCATTAATTACAGGATTAAGGGTTAACCCTGTAATTAGAACAACAGATATATTTTATGAAAAACCAGTTGCTATAAAAATGAATGAGATTAAAGAAAAAGATCCAGAAGCTATATGGGTTGTAAATGATGGTGGATGGTATATAAATGATTATGCATTAGCAAGTGGAATTAGAGTACTAAATTCTACTGGAGTATATCCTAATATAGAGCTATTTAAGGAAATTCTGGGAGATAAAGCAGAAGAAAAAGAATATAGAAAAATTTATAACAGATATGCACATGTCAGATTACAAGTTATTGATGATGAATCTGATGTAAAATTATTATATCCAGATGATATTAAAATCGAATTAAACTACAAAGATTTAGAAAAATTAAATGTAAAATATATATTATCAACAATAGATTTATATGAAGATTTTGATGAAGAACAATTTAAAAAACTTTATGATGAAGACGGAATGTATATTTTTGAAGTAATGGAAGGAATAGGGGCAGATGAGTAAAAAGGTTGCAGTAATAATGTCAACATATAATGGCGAAAGATTTATAAGAGAACAATTAGATTCTATTATAAATCAAACATATAAAAATATTGAAATAGTTATTAGAGATGATGGATCAAGTGACAATACAGTTTCAATTATAAAAGAATACCAAAAAAAGTATAATAATATCAAATTATATGAGGGTGAAAATATAGGGTTTATTAATAGCTTTTTTAAGTTGTTAATGCTTGCAGAAAGCGATTATTACTCATATGCAGATCAAGATGATGTTTGGATGGAGAATAAAATTGAATTAGCAGTTAATTCTTTAGAAGAGTTAGACCCTAGTACACCAAACTTAGCATTTGGAAATTCTGATTATTATGATGAAAATATGAAGTTTATTGGTCATAGTGAGAAAAACAAAAAGTTCTCATTTACTAAAGCACTTTTTGCATGTGTAAGTCAAGGTATGACTATGACTGTTAATAGAAAAACAAGAGACATGATTATAGAAAGTACTCCAAAATCTTGTTTCTTCCATGATTGGTGGACATATCTTTTATGTGTTGGAATGGGACATGTTGTTTATAACAATGAAACAACTGTAAAATATAGAAGAAGAAAAGAAAATGCAACATCTGAGGGACAGGGCTATTTTAGACTAATTGCATGGAGAATAAAACATTTATTACAAGATGATGGTTTAAGAGATATAAAACAACAAATGAAAAATTATAAAGAATTTTATGACTTTAGGCTTTCACCTGAAGATAGAAAAGTATTAGATTTATTTGCATCTGATACTTTCACAGCTGGAATTTTACTTAGAAAAATGTTTTATCCCAAAAGATTGAGAAATAAGATATTAGATGAAATAATGCTTAGACTTGTATTTTTACTAGGAGTTTTATAATGGATTCAAATAAAAAGACTTTTTTAAAGAATTTTATATGGAATAGTTTAGGAACAGGAATTAATGCTTTTAATTCTTTGTTCTTTTCAATAGGTGTAACTATTATAAATGGATTAACTACTGCAGGAATCTTTTCATTAGGATATGCTACAGCAAGTATTTTGTACACTGTAGCTATGTATTCTGGAAGATTATGCCAAGTTACTGATGTTGAAAATAAAATAAAAGATAAAGATTATATTGCAAATAGAATTTTAACATGTTTGTTTATGGCAGTATGTGCGGTTATATTTTTATTAATAAAACAATATACTGGACTTAAGACTACAGTTTTTGCATTACTTGCAGTATTTAGAGGAATAGAAGCTTTTGCAGATATATTGTATGGAATAATGCAAAAAAATGATTTATTATATAAAGCAGGACAATCCTTAACAATAAAAGGTGTTGTTGGACTTGCGTTATTTATTTTAGTGGATTATATTACAAAGAATATTATTTATGCATGTTTAACATTAGTTATTGTTAATATATTTTTCTTAATTGTATTTGACTATTTTATAGTTACTAAAAAATTAATTAAGAAAGATGAAAAATTAAATAAGAACAATGTACTTTCAATATTAAAATCAGAGTTCTTTGTTTTTGCAAATTCTTTTGCAGGAATATACATATTAAATGCACCTAAATATGCAATTGACTCATATTTGAATAATGAAGAGTTACAAGCAATTTATGGCTATATAATGATGCCAGCTACTGTAATGACATTATTTACACAGTTTATTGTTATGCCATTTTTGGGAAAATTAAAAGATATGTATGAGAAAAAAGAACTAAAAGAAATAGAAAAAGTTACTTTCAAAATTAAACTAATTGTAATTGCTTTTGGTGCATTTGCAGTTCTTGCAGCATTCTTGCTAGGCCCGGAATTTTTAGGATTAATATATGGCGGAATTGATTTAACACCATATAGAATGAATTTATGTATAATAATCGGATCATATATTTTCTATGCAATATCATATGTAAATTTAGTAACATTAACAACAATAAGACACACATTTGTACAATTTGTAATATACATGATTTCTATGGTGATTGCTTTTATAGGTTCAAATATATTAGTAAATCACTTTGGAATAAATGGTGCAACATTTGCATGTATGACAACACTTGCAATACAATTTATAATGTATACTGTTGCCACAAAAATAATTATGCATAATGAAAGTAAAAAAATTATTAAACAAGCTTAAAGAGGAGAAGTAAATGGGTATTTTGTACGTACTAACATTAATTGTATTAGGAATAGCTTTTATGGCTTTCAAAAAATCTGATGAGAAATTAAATTTTATTAAATGGTTAATAATTTATTTAGTTTCATTATTTGGATATAATGTTGCAATTGGAATGGTGCTAGGATTACTAAATATTACATCTTATATTTGGTTTTTATCATTAATTAATTTAGCAGTAGCATTTGGACTAGGTTTTAAAACTTTAAAAAACAAGGAATTTCAAAAGTATACAGTAAGAAAAATTGATATTTTTTGTTTAAGCATAGTACTAATAATATTTTTAGTAATGTTTTTTAAAGATTTATACATATATAAAGGCGATATATCACATATGGCTATAGATTCTGCCATTCATTACAGAGCAGCAAAGCATTATTCAGATTATTTAAAGATATTTATAAATGTTGAAGATAAAAGCTTTTTCAATTTTAATGTAATGCAACCAGGTGCTTATATAAATGATGGTATATTTATGAATATTATGCATAGAACATTTGGAACACGTTATGAATATTTATTCCAATGGTTTGAAACTATAGTTTTATTCTTGAGTGGACTTGCATTTTATTCAAGCTTTATGGAAAAGATAACTACAAAAAGAGGAGCAGTAGTTTCTCTAATGTTATTTGGACTATATATTTATGGATATCCATATAATTCATGGTTTTATGGATTTTCGTATCTTTCAGTTGGAATAATGATGGTTGCAATATTAATTACAAATGTTGAATTATTATATTCTAAGGATAATATTAATAAGACTTTAGTTATAAGCTTAATTGCATTATGTGCTATAGGATTAATATTCTCTTATTGTTTATTTGTGCCTGCAATATTTAGTGCAATTTGTATATATTGTTTCTTAGAAGATTTAAAACAAGATGGAAAGAAAATTTTAAAAATATTTAAACCAACAACACTTATTGTTACAACAGTTTTGTTATTGATAACATGTGCAGGTATAGGATATTTATTCATTCCAACATTTTTTATAAAAGGACAAACAGATTTAATTAGTGCACTAAAAATAGATGGAGGAATTTATTCAGATAGATACAGCAACTTTATAGCATATATACCATTTGCAATTTTCTATTTTGTAGATATTATTATAAAAATAAAAAATAAAAAACTTACATATTTTGATGTTTTTGCAATAGTAGTAATAGGATTTTTCGCTCTTATAAATATTGGCTTAATGATAGGAAAAGTTTCACTTTACTATATGTTTAAAACTTACAATATAGTATGGATAGTTATTTTTGGAGTTACAATTCAAGTTCTTAATGAACACATAGACTTGAAAGCATTTAAATATATCGGCCCAGCATATGTTACACTTTGGTGTTTATTTGTATGTTCTTGGGTTTGGATTAAAGCAGGGCACGTAATTGGAGAAGAAGAAAAACATGCTCTTCCAAATTATGTTGGAATATATTATAGTGAAAATTGTTATGTAAGAAAACTAGTAGATTATACTTCAAGCTTTACTAAAGAAGAATTAGAAGTTGTTGATTTTGCAAAAGAAAATATTCCAGATTTATCAGCAGATAACTTAGAACTTACAGTTACACATAATTACCATAGAATATGGGCAACAGCAACTTTGGAAATAGATGGTACAATGCCATATGGTAAATTTATACAAGATATGACACCATATAATTTAAAGATGGCGCTAAAAGATGAAGATAAAAAATATTTTATGCAATTAGCAAATAAAGAACAAGGCCAAATTGATGCATTAAATATCGTAAAAGAGGAATTAAGAGCATCTGATAATGCGAAAATTCTTTTTGAAAATGAATATGGAGTTGTAGCCAAAATAATTAGAGAAGAAGAGGTTAAATAATAGTTTATGGAAGTTTTTTATGTAATAACTGTTTTATTAATGCTTGTAGGTTTCATTCTTATTAAAAAAAGTGATAAGAAAATAAATTTAATAAATAATTGTATTTTAAGTGTTATTGCATATTTAGCATACAACATTCTAGTTTGTATGTTATTTGGAAATTTAGGAATAACCACAAATTTGTTATTCCTTTCAGTTATAAATTTATTAGTAATTGCATGTTTTGGATTTAAAATATTCAAAGATAAAGCTATTCAATCATTTGAAATAAGAAAAAGAGATTTCCTTGGAGTTATGGTATGTGCTGTTATAGTATCATATATGGCTGTTGACCAATACAAACCTCTTTCAAATACTGTTGCAAATGCGTCAGTAGATGCATGTATGCATTATAGTGCAGCAACAAATTTTGCTGATAATATGATAGTTTTAGCAAAAATAAATAATACAACTGGATACAATTTTAAAACAATGCAAACAGGTGCTTATATTAATACAGGAATTATAATGAATGTATTAAGAGCATTTAATATAAAAGATTATATATCATTTAAATTATTTGAAATAGGAATAATGTTTTTAAATTGCTTAGCATTTTATATGTTAATTTCAGATAAATTAAAAGGAAAATTAAATTTTGTTGTTGGAATGATAATTCTTACTCTATATGCTTTTGCATTCCCATATACAAGTTTATTATATGGATTTAGTTATTTAAGCATATCAATTAGTTTCATTTCAGGACTTTTCTATTTAGCAAAAGTATATGAAGATAATGAGTTTAATTTTGTAACAGAATTAATACTAATTTTCCTAATGGGAGTTGGAATCATATATTCATATTGTTTATTTGTACCTGCATTATTCTCATTTATCTGTATTTATATATTTATAAAAGACTTAAAAAAAGAGAAGAAATATTTAAAGGTTTTCTCAAAAGAAGTTTTATTAGTTACAGGATTATTGTTAGTATTAACAGTGCTTTCAATATTTTATTTAGTAATTCCTACATTTACTGATAGTGATCAAAATAAATTAACAGATGCAATTGGATTTGATGGACAAATATATAAAGGACTATATATAGATTTTATTTTCTATATTCCTTTTGTAGCATTGTTCTTGTATCGTGCAATAAAAGAGAAAAAACTTGATTATAAAACATTGATATTTATTATAGCAATGCTACAAACGATAGTATCATTTATAGGTGTCGTTGTAGGAATAGTCTCACCATATTACTATTTTAAAATTTATAATGTGTTATGGATATTAGTAACAGTTATAGCTGTTGAAGTAATATGTGATTCAGAAAAAGATTTAAAAGTAACTTTAGTTTCAGGCTTAGTTTTATGGTGTTTAATTATTTATACTGCTATTTCAGGCTTAGAATTAAAATTACAACAAAGAGCTCCTACTTTTATAGAAGGAGATTATAGAGCATGGCAACTTTCTGGAATTTATTATAGTACAAATATTTTTATGAAAAATAATATAAATGTTTCATGTATTGTGGATCAGAATAGAGTTGCATTAGCAGAAAAAATGAGAGATGTAGAAGGTATAACATTAAAGAACATGCTAGTTGGTGGAATGAATTCAAATTGTAAGTCATGGATATATGTAATATCAGGTATGTCAAGTGGTGGAGAGACAATAAATGATCTTCATAATGCTGTTGTAGAAACAACAGTTGAAGATTGGTTGGAAAAAGACGGAAAAGAGTTTTTGATATTATTTACTGGAGATAAATATGAAACTACAGATGATTATGAATTAGTTTTCCAAAATGAAGCAGGAGTAATCTTGAAAAAGAAATAGGAGTTAATATGAAAGTAGCTACAATTATAGTTAGTTATAATGATAGTAGGTGTACAGAAAAATATGTACAAGAAATTGAAAAGTATAATGTAATAGATAGAATAGTAGTAGTAGACAACATGTCTACTACTGGTGCTTTTGAAAATTTAGAAAAATTGGAAAATGAAAAAGTAAAAGTAATTCAATCAGACAAAAATGGTGGATATGATTATGGAAATAATTATGGAATAAAATATCTTAAAAATAATAATGAAAATTATGATTATTACATTATCTCAAATCCAGATATTGAGGTTTCAGAAGATGCTATAAAAAAATGTTTAGAAGAGTTTAATAACAATAAAGATGTAGCAATTGTTGCACCTAGAATGTATAACAAGGAAAATAAACCTATAAGAAGAAGTGCATGGAAAACAAGAACTTTTTGGTTAGATATAATTCATTCAACTAGATTACTAGAAATATTATTTTATAAAACACTTAGAAATGGTGAGTACTCATCTAAAGATTTTGATAATGAAAGATTAGAGGTTGAAGCAATATCGGGTGCGTTTTTTGTTATTAAAAGTAATGTTTTAGAAGAAGTTGGATTACTTGATGAGAATGTATTTTTGTTTTATGAAGAAGATATTTTGGCAAAAAAATTAAAAGAAAAGAACTATAAAACAATTAGTATTAATTCAGAAAAATTTATACATTATGAAAGTCAAACAATAGGAAAAAGCTTAAGCTATTTTAGTAAAGTTAAACAATTATTTAAAAGTAAAATGTATTATCAAAAAAAATATAATAATATTAATATTTTTCAAATTATACTATTTTATATTTTATATTTTTTTAGAAATATAGAATTGCTAATTGAAATTCCTGTAAGAAAAATATTACATAAATGATATTGTAAATTAACATATTATATGATATAACAAAACCATATAGAATCTGGGGGAAACATTGAAAAAGAACATAAAAAATTATAATTTGGATAGCCTAAAAGAAGAATTAAAATCAATAAATGAAAAACCATTTAGAGCTGAGCAAATTTTTACATGGCTTTATAGAGATAGAGTTTCTTCGTTTAATGAAATGACTAATTTATCTTTAGAGTTAAGAAAAAAACTTGAAGAAAGCTATACAATAGGTGAATTCAAAATTGTACGAAAGCTAGAATCTATTGATGGAACAAAGAAATATTTATTTGATGTTCAAGATGGAGAAGGTAATTTAATAGAAAGTGTTTTAATGCAATACCATCATGGATATACAATATGTGTATCTAGTCAAATTGGATGTAAAATGGGTTGCAAATTTTGTGCATCTACAGGAATACCTTTTTCTAGAAATCTTGAATCTGGAGAAATTGTAGAACAAATATTAGCTATAGAAAGAGATAGTGGAATCAAAATTTCTAATATTGTATTTATGGGAATAGGAGAACCACTAGATAATTATAATAATGTAATGGAAGCTATAGCAATATTAAATAATCCTAAAGGAATAAACATTGGAGCAAGACATATTAGTATTTCTACAAGTGGAATTGTACCAAAAATATATGAACTTGCTGACAGACAAATGCAATGCACATTATCCATTTCTTTACATGCAAGTAATAATACAACAAGAAGTTCAATGATGCCAGTAAATGACGCATATCCAATAGAAGAGCTTATGAAAGCTTGTAAATATTACATAGAAAAGACAAATAAAAGAATTTCTTTTGAATATGCTTTAGCAAAGGATAATAATGATAATCTTGAAGATGCTAAAGATTTAGTTAAATTACTTCATGGTATGCTTGCACATGTTAATTTAATACCAATAAATAAAATAGAAGATGGAAAATATACAAAAAGTACAAATGAAAATATTATAAAATTTAGAGATTACCTAAATGACCATGGAATTGTAGCAACAATAAGAAGAGAATTGGGGTCAGATATTTCAGCTGCATGTGGTCAACTAAGAAGACAGAATTTAAAGAAGTAGAAAAGAGGTGAGGTAAGTTTTGAGAATTTTAGCAAAATCTGATATAGGTAAAGCTAGAGAGATGAATCAAGATAGTTATTATGTATCAGATTTAGAAAAAGATGAATTAAAATTGTATATATTAGCTGATGGCATGGGAGGTTATAAAGGTGGAGAAGTTGCCAGTTCTTTAGCTGTTACAAATTCTAAAAATTACATTGTTAATAATTTTAAAAAGACAAAAAAGGATAGAGAAAGCATACTTAAACTGATTAAAGATGCTATTGAATATGCAAATATGCTTATTTATGAAAAAGCCAAAGAAGATCCGGAGCTTCAAGACATGGGAACAACAATTGATGTTTGTCTACTATATAATAATAAAGTTTTTATAGGTCATGTTGGAGATAGTAGAGTATATAGAATAAGAAAAAATATAATGAGAAAACTTACCACAGACCATAGTTATGTAGAAAAGTTGGTAAGAGAAGGAACAATTACAAAAGAAGAAGCTTATAATCATCCTAAAAAGAACATGCTAATGAAAGCATTAGGATGTGGAACACTTGTTGAGCCAGATGTTATTTGCAAAGGATTTTTAAAAGACGATATTTTATTAATGTGTTCAGATGGATTAACAAATATGCTAAGAGAGACTGAAATATATAATCTATTGTTAACAAATCCAGAAAATCCAGAAGATGCTTTAATAAAAAATGCAAATGATCTAGGTGGCTATGATAATATTACTACAATTATTATAGACAACATAGATGTTCAAGTAGATGAAACTAAGGAGAGATAGTTATGAATCTAATAGGTAAAATGTTAAATAACAGGTATGAAGTGCTTGAAATGATCGGTAATGGTGGTATGGCTACAGTATATAGAGCTAAAGACCATGTATTAAACAGATATGATGCAATCAAAGTTTTGAAAGATGAATTTACAACGGATAGTGATTTCATAAAAAGGTTTAAAGCAGAAGCCCAATCAGCAGCAGCTCTAGCACATGCTAATATAGTACAAATATATGATGTTTGTAATGAAGATAATTTATATTATATTGTTATGGAGTTAATTCAAGGGAAGACATTAAAAGAAATTATTAGTGAAGATGGAAAACTTTCATGGAAATGGTCTGTTAATATAGCAATACAAATTGCATCAGCATTAGAAACAGCCCATAAAAATAATATAATACATAGAGATATAAAACCACATAATATTATTATAACTGAAGACGGAATTGCAAAAGTAACAGATTTTGGTATTGCTAAAGCTGTTTCAAATTCAACAATTACCGCATTTGGAACAACAATTGGGTCTGTTCACTATTTTTCACCAGAGCATGCAAGAGGCGGATATACAGATGCAAAATCAGATCTTTATTCTTTAGGAATAGTATTATATGAAATGTTAACTGGTAAAGTGCCATTTGATGCTGATACTCCAGTATCTGTAGCATTAAAGCAAGTTCAAGAAGAACCAGTTGATCCAATTAAATATAATCCAGATATACCAGTTAGTGTAAATAGAATTATATTAAAAGCAATGCAGAAAGATCCAAATTTAAGATATCAAAATGCAACTGAAATGTTACAAGATTTAAGCTTAGCATTAAAAAAACCAAATGAGGATTTTGTTGTTTTAGCTACTAGATCAGACGATTCTCCAACTCAAAAAATACCTACTATATATGAACTTGAAATGGAAAAAAATAATGACAGAAAAGCACCTGTAACGGATACTACTAAGACTACAAAGAAGCAAAGTAAATTAAAAGAATTTTATACAAAACATAAATGGGCAAAACCTATTACAGTATTATTTATTGCAACAGTTCTATTTATTGTAGCGATGTATAGTACAATTGCAATATTTAATAGTGGTAGAACAAAACAAGAAGAAATGCCTAATTTAGTTGGAGTTAATGGAGAAGGTAATTTAACAAAAGAAGAAGCTCTAAAAATATTAGGAGATTTAGGTTTTGAAAATGTAATTATAGAAGAAGAATATAGTGATGATATTGAAGAAGGCTATGTTATTTCTCAAACACCAGCAGCTCAAGAAAACTTTAAAATAAATGTAACTCAAGAAATAAAATTAGTAATTAGTAAAGGACAAAAAATTGTTACTTTACCAAAGAAAATGATTGGTAAGAAAGTAGATGATGTTACTTCCGAATTAGATAAATTAGATTTGAAATATGAAGTAACTGAAGTAAATGATGAAAAAGTTGAAGCAGGATATGTATTAGAAGTAGACCCTGAAGAAGGAGAAGAAATTACAGCAGCAACAGTAATTCAAATAACTGTAAGCAAAGGTAGTGCTTATAAAGATGTTACAGTTCCAAGTGTAATTAATTCTACTGAATCAGATGCTTATAATACGTTAAGTTCAATAGGATTAACAGTAAAAGTTAATTATGAAGAGAATTCTAGTAAATCAGATGGAGTTGTTACATCACAAAGTATTACTCCTGGAAGCACAGCTAAAGAAGGAGAAACTATTACTATAGTTGTAAATAAACAACCTAAAAAATCAAAAATTACAGTAAAAGTTAATTTAAAAGCATTAATGAATTATACAGAACCAAAACCTGAACTTGTAAGTACAAATACTTTTGATGATGACGGAAATGAAATATTTGAAAATAAAGTTGTTGAAGTTGATAGAGCAACAGTAGTAATAGAAGTTGGAGAAGATACAATATTAAGTGAAAATTATCCAATGACAAAAACTGATATAACAAAAGAATGGACTTCATCAGATGTAAAAGAATTAAAAGTTAAAGTAAATGGTGTTACAAAATATCATCAACAAGTAGATTTTAATAGAGGCGATCAAACTATTTCAGTTGATAGCAGTAACTAATAAAACTTGAGGCATGATAAAACATGCCTCTTTTTGAGACAAAAGGAGAAAATATGGTAGAAATATCAGCATCACTTTTAAAGGTGAAAAAAGAAGATGCAATTCACACAATGTATAATCTAGAAACTGCCAAAATTAATTATTTTCATATTGATGTTATGGATGGCAAATTTGTTGAAAATAATAATTTAGAACTTATGAAAGATTATGCATTAACAGCATCACATATTTCTAATTTAGGATTAGATGTTCATTTAATGGTAAAAAATATCGAAGAAATTGCAGATGACTATTTAATGTTAGAACCTCAAATTGTTACTTTTCATATAGAGGCTTCAAAAACTGAAGAAAGAACAAAGAATATTATAGAAGAAATAAAAAATAATGGTTCTAGAGTAGGAATAGCAATAAGCCCAGATACAAAAATAGAAGAAGTTATTAATTATTTACCATTTATACATTTAGTTCTTGTTATGACAGTTGTTCCCGGAAAAGGTGGACAAAAACTAATACCTGAAACATTAGATAAGGTAAGAAAGTTAAAAGAATATATTAATAAAAATAATATCGATATAGATATAGAAGTTGATGGTGGTATTAATAATATAACATCAAAACAAGCTATTGAAAGTGGAGCAAATATATTAGTTGTTGGTAATTATTTAACATCTGCTGAAGATTTAAAAGAAGCAGTAAATAAATTAAAATAATTATTAGGAGGAGAAAACATGAAAAAAACATTAAAAGTATTATCATTATTTATATTAATGATAGTTATTGCTACAAGTTGTTTTGCAACAAGTGAAGCTTTAAACACAACTTCAACAGAAGTTTTAGATGCAGCTGACTCAGAAGAAACCTTAGGTGAAGAAGAAATTAACTATGAAGATTTACTTTCAGCTGTACCTTATGATTATCAATATGGAGACATATTTTCATTAGATGGAAGTAGATTATCAAGTAATACTGTTGTATATGGTAATGTATATATAATGGGTGAAAATATAAATATTGATTGTACAGCAATTATAGGAAACCTATATGTTATGGGTAATGATATTACTATTAAAGCACAAGAAGTAACAGGTAATATATATGTTATGGGTAATAATGTAAATATTGCTTGTGAAGTGGTTGATACAGCCGTTTATGCTATGGGAAATACATTAGAATTAGATGTTCAAACATACCATTTATATGGTGCCGCTGATAAAATAACAGTTAGTGAAACATCACAAATTATGGTTGATGCAAGACTTGCAGGTGGAGAAATTAACTTCAAAGGAGGAGTTGGCAATAATCTTTATACAGATTGTGAAGAGCTATTTTTAGATGATAATAGCATTGTATATGGCTCAACAATTGAATACACAAATAATATATCAGCACCAGAAGCTTTACAAAGCAAGTTAGTTAAAAAAGAAGGCAAAGTAATTGAAAAAACAACAGGAATTTTAGAAGAATTGTTAAATAAATTAAAATCACTTTCATTAGTTATGTCTATTGTATTTTCTATAGTTGTAATATTTATAATTACATTAGCTATGAGAAAATCAGAAAGATATGAAACAGATATAAAAAGTCATTTTCTTAAAGATCTTGCATTAGGATTTGTTTCAATGATTGGAATATGCTTACTTTCAACAATATTAATGATAACTATATTAGGAGTTACAGCTGGACTTGCTATTTTATTAGCATGGGTATTATTGGTAATTATTGCAACACCAGTAGCTACAATAGAGTTTTCTAAACTGATTTTAGGTGATAGAGCAGTATCAAAAATAAAAGTCTTTATTTTAGCAGTAGGATTAAATGTGGCAATATGCATATTAGAGATTGTTCCAGTTGTTGGATCAATTGTTAGTGTAATTTGTTTATTCTATGGTTTTGGATTTACTTTCAGAAAGATATTTGGAAAAAAAGAATCAAATGAAGACAAAACACAAACACCAGTGGTTGCTGAAACAACAAGTGAACAAAATGATATTGTAAAAGCAATAGATGAAATTGAACCAGAAGTTATTAAAGAAGAAACACCAGTAATAACAGAGGAAGAAAATAATATAGAAGAAAGCAAAGAAGAAAAAGATGAAGAATAAAATGGAGTTATTATGAAATTTAAAAAAGATGCTATAAAAATAATTGAGATATTAAAAAAATATTATCCTGATGCAACATGTAGTTTAGATTTTACAACACCATTTGAAATTCTAGTTTCTGTAATGTTATCTGCTCAATGTACAGATGAAAGAGTAAATAAAACGACACCTGAATTATTTAAAAAATATAATACTCCTGAAACAGTAGCAAAAGCAGATATAAGAGAAATTGAAAATATTGTTCATCCATGTGGATTTTACAAAAATAAAGCTAAAAATATGATTGCATGCAGTAAAATGCTAATTGAAAAGTTTAATGGAATAGTACCAGATAATATGGAAGACTTACAAAGCTTGCCAGGAGTAGGCAGAAAAAGTGCGAATGTAATTATGCTAGAAGCATTTCACAATCCACAAGGAATAGCAGTAGATACTCATGCTAAAAGAATTTCAAATAAAATTGGATTTTCTAAAGAAGTAGATCCAGAAAAAATAGAGCAGGATTTATTAAAGGTTTTTCCAAAAGAGTATTATTATGATGTTAATCATTTACTAGTATGGCATGGAAGAAAAACATGTAATGCAAGAAAACCAAATTGTAAAGAATGTCCTGTAAATGAATATTGTGATGAATATAATAAAAAGAACCGGCATTTAAATATACCGGTTCTTTTTATATTGTATGTATTTGGATTTTATTATTTTAAATCATTATAAATGCTTAAAAGCATATTATACTCATAAGCTTCATCACGAGGATACATAACTAAACCATATAAAGCAATAGCATAACTTTGTAATTCTGTAGGTAAATATAATACAGCTTTTTCTTTTAAGTCACTTATTGTTTTATAAGTATATGTAGATTCCTTTTCTTGAACTTTTTTTACTAATATTTCTTTAACATTAGTATATAGTTTTGTAATTGACTTTGAATAATCTAATTCACTTGTTGTTTTTTTCATAAAAATCAGTCCTTCCGTTATTATATTATTGCCGAAAATCCACTTTTGAAAAATGTGTATAACACGACAATGCTATTATATCATAATTTGAAAATAAATGCAAGCATTATGTTAACTTTAAATATTAAAATCATTTTTTAATCTTAGATTGACTTTAAGAAAAACATTATATATAATGCAGATGATGTAATTAAATAGGAGGAATTTGCAATGAATTTTATCGAAGAAATGAAAAATAAAGCAAGACAAAATATGAAAAGAATAGTTTTGCCAGAAGCGTCTGATTTAAGAACAATTAAAGCAGCTGCTACTGCACTTAATGAAGGATATGCAAATATAGTTTTATTAGGTGATGAAAATAAAATAAATGAAATGGCAAGAGAAAATGGATTAGATATTTCAAAAGCTACAATTATTAATCCACTTTCTAGTGATAGAGCAAAAGCTTATGCAGAAAGATTATATGAATTAAGAAAAGAAAAAGGAATGACTGAAGAACAAGCAGAAGAATTAGTTAAAGATGAAGTTTATTTTGGAATGATGATGGTAAAAATGGAAGAAGCAGATGGATTAATTTCAGGAGCAATTCACTCTACTTCAGACACATTAAGACCAGCTTTACAAATATTAAAAACTGCACCTGGAACAAAATTAGTTTCTGCTTTCTTTATTATGGTAGTACCAAATTCAGAATATGGAGAAGATGGAGTATTTGTTTTTGGAGATTGTGGTTTAAATCAAAATCCTACAGCAGAAGAACTTGCTGAAATAGCACATTCTTCAAGCAAAAGTTTCGAATCTTTAGTTGGAAAACAATCTAAAGTAGCAATGCTTTCTTATTCAACAAAAGGAAGTGCACATTCTGAATTAGTGGATAAAGTTGTAGAAGCAACAAATATAGTAAAAGAAAAATATCCTGAAATGCATGTTGATGGAGAATTACAATTAGATGCAGCTATTGTTCCATCAGTGGGAAATTCTAAAGCACCAGGAAGTGAAATTGCTGGAAATGCAAATACATTAATATTCCCAGATTTAAATGCTGGAAATATTGGATATAAACTAGTTCAAAGATTAGCAAAGGCTGAAGCGTATGGACCAATGTGCCAAGGTATTGCAAGACCTGTAAATGATTTATCAAGAGGATGTTCCGCAGAAGATATAGCTGGTGTAATAGCTATTACTGCAGTTCAAGCTCAAATGCAATAAAAAAGAAAGGAAAATAGAAATGAAAATATTAGTAGTAAACTGTGGAAGCTCATCTTTAAAATATCAATTAATTAATATGGAAGATGAAAGTGTTTTAGCAAAAGGAAATTTTGAAAGAATAGGAGAGCAAGAAGCTTTTCTAACGCATAAAGTAAATGGAGAAAAATATGTAATTAATGCACCAGTTATGAATCATGAAGAAGCATTAAAAATTATATTAGAGCAATTACAACATAAAGATTACAAAGTAATTGATTCATTAGATGATATTGATGCAGTAGGACATAGAATAGTTCATGGTGGAGAATTATTTGATAAATCAGTTTTAGTTGATGAAGAAGTAATAAGAAAGATTGATGAATGCGCAGTTCTTGCACCACTTCATAACCCAGCAGCAATTTTAGGAATTAGAGCATGTCAAAAAGCAATGCCGGGTAAACCAATGGTAACTACATTTGATACAGCATTTCATCAAACAATGCCACCAGAAAATTATATTTATCCAATACCTTATAAATATTATACTGAACATAAGATCAGAAAATATGGAGCACATGGAACAAGCCATCAATTTGTGGATAAAATTGCAAGAGAAAAATTAGGAAATAAACCAGATTTAAAAGTAGTAACATGTCATTTAGGACAAGGAGCATCTATTTCTGCAATTAAAGGCGGAAAATGTGTTGATACTTCAATGGGACTTTCTCCACTTGGAGGAATTGCAATGGTTACACGTTCAGGAGATTTAGATCCATCTGTTGTAACAGCTATTATGGAAAAAGATAATTTATCTCCAAAAGAAACAACTGCGCTTTTAAATAAACAATCTGGATTATTTGGAATTTGTGGCTTAGTACCAGACTTTAGAGAAATAGAAAAAGCGTCTTTTGATGATGATAAACCAAAAGCAAAAATAGCTATTGAAGTATTTGTTCAAACAATTGCACAATTTATTGCAAAATATGCAGTTCAATTAAGAGGATTAGATGCAATAGTATTCACAGGTGGAATTGGTGAAAACCAATATGGAATTAGAGCTAGAATTTGTGAATGTTTAGAATGGATGGGAGTAAAAATAGACAGAGAAGCGAATAGCGTAAGAGGAGAAGAAGTTACAATTTCTACTTCAGAATCAAAAGTTGCAGTTTATGTTATTCCGACAAACGAAGAATTAGTTATAGCCAGAGATACAAAAGCTTTAGTAGAAAATAAATAAGAAAAACAGCAAAGCATGATACACGATGATTTGTATCATGCTTTTTTGGTTTAGGAGGTAATATATGAAAGTTTTAGTTTTAAATTGTGGTAGTTCATCACTAAAGTGTCAATTAATTGATATGGATACAGGAGAAAGAATAATGAAAGGACATTATGAAAGAATTGGTGGATCAATTTCATTATTAAGATTTAATGTTAGAGGAAATAAAACTGAAATTGAAAAACCCGCTAGAAATCATAAAGAAGCTATTCAAAGAATCTTAAATTTACTTATGAGTGATGAATACAAAGTTATTAATAGTTATGATGATATAGGAGCAGTAGGACATAGAGTATTAAATGCAGGTGAAAAATATAAAGAATCTGTTCTAATTGATGATGAAGTTGAAAAAACTATAGAAGATTCTATTATATTAGCTCCAATACATAATCCAGCATGTTTAATGGGAATAAAAGCTTGTAAAAGCATTTTACCAAATACACCAATGGTAGCAGTATTTGATACATCATTCCATTTTACAATGCCAGATAAAGTATTTATGTACCAATTGCCATATAAATTTTATGAAGAATATGGAATTAGAAAATATGGAGCACATGGAATATCACATAAATATGTTTCTGAAAGAATAGCTGAAATTGCTGGAACAAAAGATATTAATATTGTAAATTGTCATTTAGGACAAGGCTGTTCATTATGTGCTATACAAAATGGAAAATCAGTAGATACAACAATGGGACTTACACCGTTAGCAGGCCTTCCAATGGGAACAAGATGCGGAGATATAGATCCATCAATAGTTCCAATTGTAATGAAATTATATAATTTATCACCAGATGCAATGCTAAAAATACTAAATAAAGAATCAGGAGCATATGGATTAAGTGGTGTTTCTGTCGATTTTAGAGATATAGAAAGAGCAGCAGCAGATGGAGATGAAAGATCTATTCTTACACTAGATAGTAGAGCATATATAATTGCCCAATACATAGCTAAAATGTATATTCCATTAGGACATATAGACTATATAACATTTTCAGGTGGTGTAGGAGAAAATGGAATTGAAGAAAGAGAAAGAATTTGTGAATACTTATCATGCTTTGGAGTAAAATTAGATAAAGAAGCAAATAATGTAAAAAGGCAAGAAGCATTGATTTCAGCTCCTGACTCAAGTATAAAATTATATGTTGTTCCTACAAATGAAGAACTATTAATTGCAAGAGATACAAACGATATTGTAAGTAATTTGAATAAATAATCGGAAGAGTAATAATTTTAAATTTTGAATGCAGCTTTATATTGAAAAATATTGAGTTTAGAAATAATTAAAAAGAAGATGAGAGATGTTCGGTTTTACCGAAAGAGGCTCATCTTCTTTTTTTATTATTTCTATGAAAATATTTTGATTAAAAAGCGTAATAAAAATTTAATATTATTTTACGATTATTGTTTTAAAATTATTATATATAACCATTCCTGGCTTGCTACCAGATACTTTTTTTACATATCTTGCATAGCAGTAATCTACAGGAACATTTAAACTACCAGAAGCTTTACTATTTTCTTTTGCAAGTTTGCTACAACTATATAGAACATTTTCTGGTATTTCATCAATTTCTTGATTCTCACTATTTCTTAATAATACATGACTTCCATGCATTTTTTGAACATGAAACCAGATATCATTTGAATTTGCAAATTTTAAACTTAAATAGTCATTTTGAATATTGTTTTTTCCAATATAAATTGTGTAATTATCAATTGTAATGTTTTCAATTTTGATTTTATCATCTTGATTGTTATGAGAAGTAGTTTTATTTTTTGTAAGTTCTTTTTTTGTTAAAACATTTTCTGTAATCTCATCATAAACACCACTAATATCGTTTAAATTCCTAGCATTCTTCAAGTTAAAAACAATACTACTAATATAATCTAATTCTTTTTCTGTTTCTTTTTTCTGGATAGAGCAGATATCTAATGTGTTTTTCAATTTATTATACTTTTTATAATATTTCTCAACATTTTTTTGAATAGATACACGGGTATCTAGAGGAATTGTAATCTCCTTATTATTATCGTAATAATTATTTACAACTACTTCACTAGTTATTGAATTATTATCAAATCTATAAAGATTTGCTGTAAGTAGTTCACCATATAAACGATATTTTTCTCTATCTTCACAAGTTTTTAATTTATTATTAATATTCTCAAGTTTTTTATAAACTTTATTAAGAGAAGTAGAAACTACTCTTAATAGATTATTTCTGGAATTAATGAATAAAGTTGCTTGTTCTTTAGCTAAGTAATAATCATCTATAAACCAATTTGTATCTAAACAATTTGAATTTTGATTTTCAACTTCTCTATTATTGATGAATAGACAATAATCTTTATCGTCTTCAGTTTTTTTACAATATACTTTTGAGGTACCAAGCTTTGATATCAATTGCTTTAAATAATTATATAATTTGCTTAAATCTTCTCTAGAAAAATTAGATTCATCAATTTCCAAATGTTTTAAAGTTTCTCTTGTAAATGTTTTACTAAAGCCAATAAAATTTGAATATATTATTTTAGCAAGAGACATATTTTCAAAACTATATATAAATGAAATAAACTCATCTACATTTTGAATTTCTAAAAAACTGTTTTTATTAATAGGGGTAAATTCATATTCATGTGCAGGAAGCAATTCTCTTGTTTGAGTATCTGTATGGCGCAATGTATCTATAATAATATTATTCTCATTTGTTAAGATGATATTACTTTGTCTACTCATTATTTCTATAAATAGTTTTCTAATTACTAAATCATTTAATTCATTATAGCATTCGAATTTTATTTCTACAGTTCTCTCTAAATCATAGTTAGATATCTTTTTGATTTTTCCACCTGTTAAATATTTTCTAAGTAACATACAAAAATTATATGCATTTTGAGGATTTGGTTTTGGGTGAGTTGTTAAATTTATTCTACAAAAATCTGGATTTGTGCATAGATTTAAAGCATAATTAACACCATTATTATATAATCCTAAAATAACATCAGTTTTTGTTGGTTGAAATACTTTATTTACTTTTGCATCTGTAAGAACATTGCTTAATTCTGTAACAATAGATTTAGTTGTAAATCCGTCAAAACTCATAAAATTTCTCCTTTAATTCCTTGAACATTAATATATTATAGCTTTATTAGGCAAAAGTCAATTAAATTAAAGTAACATTTTGGACATAATTTGAAAATAAACATTTCACATAAAAAAGATATTAAAAAAATTTTTGTTGTGATATAATCACAATATAATAAATAACCAGGAGGCAAATATGATTAAAGTTAATTTTGAAAACTCTAGTATAGAGGATAAAATTATTTGTGAATATGGATCAGAGGTTGAAAAAATTCATAAAGAGCTTCATAAAAAAGCAAATGATGAAAAAGAATTTTTAGGATGGATAGAACTTCCAACTAATTATGATAAAGAAGAGTTTGCTAGAATAAAAAAAGCTGCTAAAAAAATTCAAAATGATTCTGATGTTTTAGTTGTAATAGGAATAGGAGGGTCATATTTAGGAGCAAGAGCTGTAATTGATAGTTTAACACATACTTTCTATAATAGTATGCCAGATACAAAAAGAAAAACACCACAAATTGTATATGCAGGCAATAACTTGAGCCCAGTATATATGAATGATTTATTAGAATTTATATCAGATAAAGATATTTCTGTAAATGTTATTTCAAAATCTGGAACAACAACAGAACCAGCTATTGCATTTAGAGTATTTAGAGAAGTATTAGAAACTAAATATGGTGTTGAAGAAGCAAGAAAAAGAATATATGTTACAACAGATAAAGCTAGAGGGGCACTAAAAACTTTATCCAATGAAGAAAGATACGAAACATTTGTTATTCCTGATAATGTAGGTGGTAGATTTTCAGTATTAACTGCAGTAGGATTGCTTCCAATAGCAACTGCTGGAATTGATATAGATAAATTAATGGAAGGTGCTAGAATTGCACAAGACAAATATTCTGAGCCAGATGTTAGATTTAATGATTGTTATAAATATGCAGTAGCAAGAAACCTTTTATATAAATCAGGAAAGACTATAGAGATATTAGCAAATTATGAACCAAAACTTCACTATATGACAGAATGGTGGAAGCAATTATTTGGTGAAAGCGAAGGAAAAGATCAAAAAGGTATTTTCCCAGCAGGTGTCGATTTAACAACAGACTTACATTCAATGGGACAATATATTCAAGATGGAAGAAGAGACTTAATAGAAACAGTTCTTAAAGTTGGAATTAATTCTTCAGAAGTAAAAATTGGACCAGATGATCAAAATTTAGACGGACTAAATTATTTGGCTGGAAAAACTTTAGGATATGTCAATTCTAAAGCAATGGAAGGAACAATATTAGCACACGTTACAGGTAATGTTCCAAATTTTTTGATTGAAATGGAAGAACTGAATGAAGAAAACCTTGGAGAGTTAATATATTTCTTTGAAAAAGCAGTTGCAATTTCAGGAAGTATGCTTGGAGTAAATCCATTCAATCAACCAGGTGTTGAGGAATATAAGAAAAATATGTTTAGACTTTTAGAAAAACCAGGATATTAAAATTATTAATATTTTATTAATAATATTGACAAAAAAATATTTTATCATATAATTGTACTATCACAAGTAGTACAATTATTTTTTTTAGTTTCATAGTTTCACAGGGACGTTCCTTTTAGTTCCAAAATGAAACTAAAGGGACACTCTTTATAAAAAGGAGTGTCCCCAATGTGCCAAAATGGAACTAAAAGGAACGTCCCTGTGAAACTATGGTACTCAAATAAGGAAAGGAGATTTTATGTTAAAAATAACAAATCTAAATAAAGCTTTTGGAAATAAAAAAGTTTTAGAAAATTTAAATTGTAATATTAAGACAAACTCCATTTATGGTCTTATAGGTGCAAATGGAGCAGGAAAGTCTACATTACTTAGAATAATTAATGATATTTATAGAAGGGATTCAGGAGATATAGAAATAGATGGGATTGAAATAGAAGATAATGAAATTTTAAAACAAAAACTAGTATTTATTCCAGATGATCTTTATTTTTTCCCAGGCTATACATTAAAAGATATGGCAAAGTTTTATGAGTCACTATATGATAATTTTGATATGAAATACTTAGAGGAATTAGCTGGGATCTTAAAACTAGATATAAATTCAAAAGTTCAGAACTTTTCAAAAGGTATGAAAAGACAGTGTGCACTAATATGTGCAATTGCAACAAATGCTGATTATATGTTTTTCGATGAAACATTTGATGGATTAGATCCAGTAATTAGAAATTTAATTAAAAAAATAATTGTAAAACAAATGGAGAAAAAAGAAACAACTATTATTATGACAAGCCATAATTTAAGAGAGTTAGAAGATATTTGTGATAATTTAGGGTTACTTTATAAAGGAGGAATCTTATTTGAAAGTGATATTAATTCACTAAAAACAAATATGTTCAAAGTTCAAATATCATTAAAAGAAGATTTTGATAAAGAGACATTTAATGGTTTAGAAATAATGAGCTTTAAGAAAACAGGAAGTGTTGCAACAATTATAATAAAAGGTGATAGAGAATTATCAGAAGATTATTTAAACAGATTAAATCCTATAATATTAGATTTTTTACCATTAACATTAGAAGAAGTATTTATTTATGAAATGGAGGTGTTAGGATATGAATTTAACCAAGTTATTTAGTTGGAAATACTTAAAAGAAAACTTAAAAAAATCAAAAGGTATATTGCTTTTGATATGTATATTAGTTCCAGTATTTACTACATTATCAGTTACTTTTGAGTCTGGTGGACCAGATATAAAGAGAGTAGCAAATTCGGTTGAAATTTCTTTAATAAATATTTTTGGTATGTTTTTCATACCTATAACAATTTCTTATGTTTTGTTTGGATATGTATTTAAGAAAAACAGTGTAGATCTAATAAATTCTATGCCATTAAAAAGGAGTACAGTATTTATTACTAACACAATTGGAGGAATTATACTAATTACATTAATTCAAGTAGTAACTGCTATATTACTTATGATAGTTAGTTTAGTTAGTAAAACAATATATATATTTCCAGCAATGATTTTTGATATGTTTTTAATGATGTGGTTAGCTTACATATTTATATTTATTGCTTCTAATATTGCAATGAGCGTATCAGGAACATTTTTAACACAATGCGCAGTAACTTTATTAATACTATTCTTAATACCTTTCTGTATAGCAAGTTTTAACAGATTTGAAGAAAATAATAAAATAATTTTTACAGAAAATGATGAAATAGTTTCACAATATGTTTACACTCCAAATTATAGAACATTTACGTTACCATCTAGTATTATATATAATGGTTTTATGTCAGGCGATTTAGCATATTTACCGAAATCACTTATTAGAACAGCTTTATTAAGTGTTGTATATATTTTTATAGGATTAAAATTATTTGAAAAAAGAAAAATGGAAAATGCAGAAGAATCATTTGAAAGCTATAAAGTGCATTTGATTATAAAAGCACTTACAATGGTTCCAATGTTTGTTCTTGTACATTATATAAAAAAAATGGATGGCGTTAGCATAATCTTGTATACTCTAATAATATTCTATTATTTTGCGTATGATTTTATAGTAAAGAAAAAAATACCATTTAAATATTCAATACCAGCATTATGTATTATTACATTTTCTTTAATAGGAATATGTAATGTTTCTGATTGGATTTATGACAAGTTAGCTTTAGAAGATAGCTATATGAATATTAATGATATTAAAGAAATCGGATTGGATTTTGGAAATACATATGGTTATTATGAAAGTGATACACTAATAAGTTACACGTCTGATAAAGAATTAATTAATACATTGATTGAAATTGAAAAAAATAAAAAATCTGGGAATGATGATGCTGTTTTAGAACATTCAATACTTGTTAGTGTAAGAGATAAACACAATAAGGAAGTAAGCTTTCACCTAAATGTAGGAAATGATGAAATAAATAAAATAGCTGAGATATTGGATAAAGGTTATATTAATGCTCTTAAAAAAGATTATACAGAAAATGGAGTGATAAGTTTTAACAACATCGAAATTAGTGATAAGAATGTTCAAAAAGATATAGATGATGAATTAAAACTTGTAGTAAATATCATGAATGCAAAACAATTTATAGAGTTTAAAGAATTTTATAAAGAAGCATTTGAAAAAAAGATATATATAAATCATATGCTAATATCAAGATTGTTTCCAATTGATACATCAAACGAAATGTTAAAATTGTTTGCAGATTATCAAAATAAACAAACTATGAAAGTTTTACAAAATGTTAGTAATGATCAATTAGATAGTTGGTATTATGGATTATCTATTGAAAACGAATTAATTAATGACAAAACAAGTACATTTGACAGTAATTATGGAAATTACTATTTTAGCTATTATGAAGGAGATGTTATAAAATATATAATTTCAAGTAAAGATAGCGATTTTGATAGTACAAAAAATTATTATATGATTCGCGGAAACTATAATCATGGAAGATATTTCTTTGATTTCTATTACCTTACAAATGATATAAAACAGATAAATGAAATTGTAAAAAAAGATATGAAAAAAGTAAAAGAGGAAAATGTAGAATATTACGAAAAAGAAGGCACGGAATACACGTATGATACTATAGAAGAAAAAGATAGTAATGAAATATAGGAGGAGTTTTAAATGATTAATTTAGATTATCAGAGTAGAATTCCTATATATGAGCAAATAATATCAGAAATAGAAAGATATGTAGCATTAGGAATTCTAAAACCAAAAGAACAATTAATGTCAATTAGAGAAATGGCAACAACTCTTGGAATTAATCCTAATACAGTAAAAAAAGCTTATTCAGAACTTGAAAATAAAGGAGTAATAATCACAATATCAACAAAGGGAACATTTATTACTGAAAACCCAAATAAAGTGGTTGACTCGAAAGTTGATAAGCTTATAGAAGAAATGAAAAATAAGATTAAAGAGCTTGAAAAATTAGGATTAACAAAAGAACAAATACTTGAAAAACTAAAATAAAAAAAAGTGAGAAGATTACATTTACATTACAATCTTCTCTTTTTTTTACAACAATATATATTTTTGTTTTCAATTAAGTATTTATGTTGAAACTAGAGATAAACAAATATAAAATGTATATGTAAAATTTATTATGTGGAGAGATTAGACAAATGAGAAAAGTAAAAATATCATTCATTTTAGCATTAGCTATTGTAATATTTTCAACAATAGTTTTTGCTACAGAAACTGCAAAAGCAGAAATAAAAGCTCCTGATGTAGTTTTAGTTGGAAAAACTCTTTCTGTAACTGTTCCGGTAACAGGTATAGGAGATGGAGTTAACGGATTGCAGGGAACACTAAAATATGATGAAGAAGTATTAGAATTATCTAATAAAAATGTAACAAATGGTTGGATGATATCAGGCTTTAATTCTGATACAGGAGTTTTCCTAGCAGAAGTTATAAATGTTGCAGATACTGATGCTTTCATAACTGATACTACTGATTTAGTAACTTTTGAATTTAAAGTAAAAGATGAAGCAAGACTAGGTGAAACAGAAGTTAAAATAACAAATTTAATTGCTTCTGGTGTTCCAAATCTTGAAAATACTGAAGTATCAAAAACTGTAAACGTAGTTGATAAAACTGGTGCAAATGTACCAAGTTCTACAAAAACATTATCAAAAATTACAATAACAAAAGCTCCAAATAAAACTAAATATACTGAAGGAGAAAAATTTGATAAAACAGGAATGGAAATTACTGCAGAATATTCAGATGGAACAAAAGAAGTAGTAACAAATTATACATATAGTCCAACATCTGAATTAAAAACAAGTAACACAAAAATAACTATTACTTATGAAGGAAAAACAGTAGAACAAAAAATTGAAGTTGTAAAAGTATCAAATACTAATGATGGAAACAATAATGGAAACAACAATGGAAACAACAATGGAAACAATAACACTTCAAATCAAGATTCGAATACTGCAAATAAGGTACTACCTAAAGCAGGTAATGAAAAAATAATATTACCATATTTTATAGTTTTATCAATATTAGCAATAGTATTTTATGTTAAATATAAGAAATACGAGGATGTTATTTAATGAATAAAAAATGTATTTTTATAACAATTATATTAGCAATTTTATTATTGTGTGGAAATGTGTTTGCTGCGTCAAATAATTATGTTTCATTAAAAAAAGAAAAAACAGATAATAAAGATGAAATAAAAATAATTGTTAGTATAAAAAAATTAGAAAAAGGTGCATTGGGACTACAGGGTACTTTTGATTATAAAAAAGATGACTTAGAAATATTAGAAACTAATGTTTTAAATGATAATTTTTCATTAACAGCTTTCAATAAGGAAAATGGAAAATTTATTATAGAAATAACAGATGAAGCGTTTTTTGATGAGAAATTGCATTTAAATGATGAAGATGTTTTAGAAGTAGTTTTTAAAGTAAATAAAAAGAGTGATATAAATCTTAAAGATATAAAAATGGTAGATTCACAATTAAATACCATAGAAAGTGAAGATATTACATTAAAACTAAGTAACAACATTTTTTTACTAATTATTATATTAGTAGTAATTATAATTTTGTCATTTATTTTTAAAAATAAAAAAATAAAAAAATAAATAATTAAACGGAGGAAAAAAATGGAAAGAAAATTTCTAAGAATTTTAACAGTAATTACTGTAATAATGTTTGCTTGTATTACAGTAGTTCAAGCTGCTGGAAATGTGGTAAATACAACAAATACAGCATATAGTAATAGCACAAATGTTATACATATTACAACTAATACAACAAATAACACAAATAGTGCAAATACCGTAGTTGCTTCAACAAATACTTCAGCTACATATTTTGATGATAGACCAAATGAGTTTTCAGAGGCAAATCCTGTTGTTTCATCAAATGGTGTAACATTAACAGCTAATAATAAATATGTTGATTTTAATGGGTCAACTCTTATTTTAACTGTTGAAGAGGATCCAAATTATAGTAGTTTAAATGGAATTCAAGCTGAATTATGTATGGAAGGTGCACAACCTGATTCAATAGAGTCTATGACAGAATCATGGGAAGTTACATCATATAATGTTATTGATAACAGAATCATATTTTTAGCTGAGCCTACAGAAAGAGCTCTTTCAAATGGCTGGGCTAGCATAGTTAATTTAAAAATAAAGTATCATGCAACTAATGATGGAAATGGTATATACGCATGGTTAAATAAAGGAGAATTTAAAACATCTCATTGGAACGAGGAAACTCTTAAACCATTAGCATATTTATCTGATGTACCATTTGATTTTTGTGTAGAAATCCCAGAAGTAGTAGGAAATCCTGTAGAACCAAATCCAGATCTTCTTGTTGCAGAAGGCTCACAGGTAACAAAAGATTATGTAAAAGTTGATGAACATGATATATATGTAAAAATGAATCCTAGTTTTGAAACAGGAATGAATTCTTTAATAGATTTATTAGATTTATTAAAATTTGATGATTCATGGACAGCAATAGAAACTAGTGCAGTTTTAGCTGTAGATTCTGTATATGATGCAAATTACTATTTTACAAGAGGAGAAATAGAAAGTGGAAGTTATTACATTAATACTCGTGTATTGCCTAATGTCTTAACATTAATTTTGTATTGTGATTATGGTCCATGTTTGTACACTGTTCATCAAATGGGAAATACATATTATGATGATGTTTATCTAGGCGGATTAATTAATATAAATGATGTTATTAGTTTAAGAAGAGCAATTGTTGGAATAGAAGATGTATTAAATGATTTCTGCTTTGATGTTAAAGCTTCAGATGTTACATTTTCAAATGATGAGTTAGGTACACTTGGAGATATTGGTGATATTATGGCGATGAGAGAAAGAATATTAACAGGAAGTTGGAAAGGAGTACCAAATCCAGTTCTTCCATTAACTACAATGAATGGCTCATATTATAGTGATGACTATCAAGAAGAGGTATTTATTTTCAGTGAAGATGGTACAGTATATAAACCAACACTTGCAGTAGCAGGAGCAGGAGGAGATGGAAGTTATTATAGATATAACGGAACATATAGTATTGACAGAGGTAACATTGAAGTTACTTTTACAGAGAGGATAACAAGTAATATATATAATGACGAACAATTGGCAGAAGAATATAATGAAGTAGTAGTATTACAATATGTAAATAGATACCAATTAAAGATGTATAAAGATGGTGAATATATAATACTTACTAGTAGCAGATAATTAATAAAAAAACTCTTTAGTTAATAACTAAAGAGTTTTTTATTTTGTATACTTGTTTTTTTATTAAAAAGATAATAAAATATAACAAGAAAAGAGGTGAGAAAATGGATTTAAATTATGAAGCTTTAGAAAAAAGTATATCTTCTAAAATAGAACCCTTATACTTAATATATGGAGAAGAGCAATACCTAGTTCAAGTTGCAATAAATAAAATAAAAAAATCTTTTGGAGGAAGAATTTTAGGGATAAATTATGTTTTAGTAGATGAATCTAATGTTGAAAGTTTAATATCTATTTTAGAGACACCTGCATTTGGTTGTGATAAAAAATTAGTAATTGTTAAAAATTCAGAATTATTCAAAAAAGATGGAAGAAAAAAATCAGGGTCTCCACTTCAAGATAAGATAGCAGATTACATAGAAAACAGTTATGATGCAGTTTTGGATGAAAATATTTTAATATTTACAGAAGTAGAAGTTGATAAAAATGTTGTATATGAAGCTATATCTAAAAAAGGAATTGTTTCAAATATTGAAGAATTAAAGCCTATACAAATTGTTAGAAAATTAAAACAAATATGTTCAATGTATGATGTGAAATGTGAAGATAGTACATTAAACTATTTAATTGAAATATCTGGAACGAACTTGCAAAATCTAATAAATGAAATTAGAAAAATGATTGAATATGCTGGAAAAGGCGGAACAATTACAAAAGATGTTGTCCAAAGTTTGGCAGTAAGACAAATAGAAAGTGTAATATTTGATTTAACAGATAATTTAGCAATTAAAAAAATAGATGTTGCATTAGATATTTTAGATAATTTAATATATCAAAAAGAGGCGGTTCAAAAAATACTAGTTACATTATATAATCATTTTAAAAAGTTATATTTATGTACAATTGCTATAAAAGAAAATAGAGATATTGTTACATCATTAGAGTTAAAGCCTAATCAGACATTTTTAGTTTCAAAATATAAAAAACAAGCTTCTTATTTTAAAAATGATGAATTACGAATAATTTTAAAAGAATTAATAGATTTAGATTACAATTATAAAAATGGGAAAATAGATTTAGACTTAGGACTTAGAAGTATATTATGTAATTACTGTAGCTAAAAAGACAATGCTTTATTGCATTGTCTTTTTTTCTTCTATAATTTTTATTATTTTCTCTGATATTAAATTTATTCCATATGCTGCAAAAGGTAATAACAAATAATAATACTGAATAACATAAATTGCTTTTGTTTCCCATATAATATGGAATAAGAAACCTCCTATAAAAATGATAGGTAATAAAGATTTTTGTAAATTAAATGTTTTTGTTTTACAAATAATAAATATTCCAATAGAACTGAATATAAATATTATTACTTGATAAATATTAAAGTAGTTTTCTTCAATTCTGTAAAGCCTTCCGTTTGATGATACCATGTCTAATATTGTTTTGTGATAACTAATATATGTTGCATATTCTCCATCCCAAATATATCTAACTCCAGGAGTACTACACCAAATAGTTTGAAAAGTAGGATTTAACCATGTAGATCCTATTTTTTGTGAATAGAACTTAAAAAATTGATTGGGATTATTTGCATAGTAGTTTAATCTTTCTCTAATTAATTCTTTTGATCTTTCTATACTTTTTTCTGTGTTACATTCACTATCATAATAAACATTTAATGTTTCATCATTATACCAACCAGGAGTTATATAATCTCCATTTTCTGACATTCCCATATATATAAAATTTATCATTGGAACTCCATCAGGTAAATCAACAGAATATTTCTTTTCAATAATTAAGTTATACGAAAAACTTATAAATAAATAGCTAATAATAAATATTGGTATAACAAATATTTTTTTCTTATTCCAATTTTGTATAATATCTAAAAGTAAAATAATAACAATTCCACAAAGAAAAATATTATAATTTGATTTTACTAGAATAGCCATTCCAGTTGATAAGCCAGCAAACAATAAGTAGAGTAATTTGTTATTATTTAAATATTTAAGTATTAACAAAATAGAAATTAATGCAAAAGTTAAACCGATGATATTTCCATAGAAGTGAACATTAAAAAATAACCAATATAAGGAAAAACCTGCTATTAATAATATTGCAATTTTTTGTAAATTTTTATCTTCAAATATTTCTTTTGTAATGAAATATAACAAATAGAAATTTGCTATAGAACAAACAGTATTGAAATATTCTATAACCATATAGTTTTCACCAAATATTTTGTAAAAAAATGATATAAAATATATTAATCCAAATTGGTATGGATAAAGGAATAAGTACTGTGTTGGACTTAAATGAAATGATAAGTCATTTCCAATAAAATATCTTGTAATTTCATGAATCTTAATTTGATCTGCAATTGGTGCTAATTTTAGAATATATATCCATAATATATAAATAATAAAAATAAAAATAGATAAAGGGATTAGCAACAATGTATTTGAGATTTTTGGAAAGATTTTTTTATATGAAAAAGATATTAGTATTGTAAAAATTATTAAAAGTATGATCTCTTTAATTCCGACAGAAAAACGATATCTTGTAAATTCTGGAGCAGAATTATAAGTTGTTTCAAAGTAAGCAGTAATGAATATTGAACATAATCCAAGAATACCTATTATAATTGAAATAATTATTAATCCATATTTTAATAAAAAACTAATAATACGATTTTTTAATGAGATTTTATTTTCCATATCAAATATCCTTTTGTAATAATTTATTTAGAATTATATAATTAATTAAAGAAAATATCAATATAAAAGGTATAGCTTAACATTTATTGTTTAACAAATTATAGATTTTTTTACTTTATTATGTTAAAATAATTATATTGAAGAAATTAGAAAGGACAAGAAGATGAAAATTTTAGCAGTAGGTGATATTGTTGGTAAATCTGGACTTCAAAAATTAAAAGAGGTTTTACCAGGAATTATTACTAGTAACCAAATAGATTTTGTTATTGTAAATGGCGAAAATGCGGCAGATGGAATGGGGTTAACTGAAAAAATGTACAAAGATATGTTAGCACTAAATGTAGATGTTGTTACAATGGGAAATCATACATGGGGCAAAAAAGAAATATTCCAATTTATTGATGACAAACATATTATTAGACCAGCAAATTATCCTAATAACAATCCTGGTAGAGGATATGATATTTATGAATGCAAGGGCAAAAAAATTGGAGTTATAAATTTAATAGGAAGAACTTCTATGACCGTATTATCTGAAAATCCATTTACAGTTGTAAAAGATATTTTAGATGAAATAAAAGAACAAACAGATTTAATATTTATTGACTTTCATGCAGAAGCAACAGCAGAAAAAATTGCTATGGGATACTTTTTAGATGGAAGAGTTACAGCAGTTTTTGGAACGCATACTCATGTGCAAACAGCAGATGAAACAATTTTAGAAAAAGGTACAGCATATATTACAGATATTGGTATGACTGGGCCTAAGAAATCGGTAATAGGTATGGATGTAGATGTTTCAATAAAAAGATTTGAGACTTCACTTCCAGAAAAATATAAAGTATCAGATGATAAATCAAAACTAAATGGATGCATTTTTGAAATAGATGATAATACTAATAAAGTAGTTTCTATAACAAGAATTAATAAATAAGTGAAAAGCCACAGAATATGTGGCTTTTTTATTGATTATTTTATGTAAATATGGTATAATAATTTTGTTGTGATTAAATTAAATAGGAGGATTTTGAGCATGAAAAATTTAGAATTGACTAAAAAAATCTCAATTATTATTACAATATTAGTTGTATTATTAGTATTTTTAGTTTTGTTAAAATGTTTTACAACAGTACCTACAGGATTTGTTGGTATCAAAACAAGATTTGGAAAAGCAAGTGAAAATACTGTTCAAGAAGGTCTTAATTTAAAATTACCAATAATAGAGAACATTTATTTAATAGATTGTAGGACTCAAAAAGCTGAAACAAGTTGTGGTACTGCAAGTAGAGATTTGCAGGAAGTTTCATTAAATGTTGTCATAAATTATAATGTTAATAAAGATAGTGCATATAAACTATTTAAAGAAGTTGGAGCAAATTATGAGGCAATAGTTATTAGTCCAGCTATATTAGAAAGTGTAAAGAGCATTACTGCACAGTATACTGCAGAGGAGTTAATTACAAAAAGAAGTGAAGTATCAGACAAAATGCAAGAAACATTAGTTGAGAAAATAGAAGGAAGAGGATTTACGGTTGTAGATTTTAATATTACTGATTTAGATTTCTCTGATGTTTATAATCAAGCAATTGAAAATAAACAAGTTGCAGAACAACAAGCAAAACAGGCTCAATATGAACTAGAAAAAGCAAAAATTGAGAACGAAAAGAAAATTGCAGAAGCAGAAGCTAATGCTAAAGTAATGCAAATTCAAAATGAAAGTACTACAGATAAAGCTTTAGAATTAAAAGAAATTGAAATCAAACAACAATTTATTCAAAAATGGAATGGTGTTTTACCAACAACAATGAGTGGAGATGTTACATCTGTTCTTGATATTACTGAATAATATTTACAAAAAAACGACAACAATTATTGAATAAAATATCAATTTATAATACATATTGTCATAAAGTGTAAAAGCATTAAGAATACTGGTAAAAAATGACATACGAAACTCCAGCAACTTTCTTCCAAATTATAGACAGTGGAATTAAAACAATATAAAATTATCTGGTATCGAAACACAAGATAAAATAAAAATAATAGGAGGAAGAAAAATGGAAGTTTTAAAAATTTCATCAAAATCAAATCCAAATTCAGTTGCAGGTGCAATAGCAGGTTTGGTAAAAGAATCTACGAGAGCAGAAATGCAAGCAATAGGAGCAGGGGCTATTAATCAAGCAATAAAGGCAGTTGCTATAGCAAGAGGATTTGTTGCACCATCTGGTGTAGATTTGGTATGCATACCAGCATTTGCTGAAGTTCAAGTTGAAGGTGAAGACAGAACAGGAATTAAATTAATTATAGAGTCTAGAAAATAGTTTATAAAATAAATATAAGCATAACTAAATTTTAGTTATGCTTTTTTTATTTTTGTATTGAAAATGGTAAAAAAATAATATATTATTGTGGAGAAGAAAGGTAATTTTGTATGAATAATAATATTTTTAAGTACGTTTTTGCTTTAGTGGTAGCTGTTTTAGTAGGATATACATTTTATATTATTTCTCAAAATAAAGCTGACACATCTAATATTAGTTTAGATCAAACTTCTACACAAAATAATATTCTAACAGATTTAAGATTATCTATTGCTGAAATTGATACATTTAATCCATTATTATCTAATAATAGAAATGTTCAAGAAATTTCAAAGTTAGTATATGAACCACTAGTTACATTAGATGAAAACTATAAATTAGAATATTGCTTAGCAGAAGAAATAGGAAAAATTGATGATTATAATTATTTGGTCAAATTAAGAAAAGGCGTACTATGGCAAGATAATTCTAATTTAACAACAGATGATATACAGTTTACATTTGATTTGCTTTTGGATGCTAAAGTTAGTCCATTATATTTGGAAAACTTAAAATATGTTACTCAATTAGAAGTATTAGATTCAAATACTTTTAAAATTACAATATCAGAACCAATTCCTTTTTTTGAGTATCAATTAACATTTCCAATTATGTCTGCTAAATACTATGAAGGAGAAGATTTTTTAACAAGTGAAAAAATACCAATTGGAACAGGATTATTTAAAATTAAAGATATTAGTTCGAATCAAATTAAATTAGAGCCAAATGAAAGATATTGGGATGCTTCAAGAAAGCCTATGGCAACAGAAATAGATATCAATTTATATAATTCTATAGGAGAAGCATATTCTGCTTTTAAAAATGGTGAAATAGATTTATTAACTGTAAAAGCCAATAATATAGAAGAATATATAGGTACATTAGGATATACCAAAATAGAATTTAAAGCTAGAGAATATGATTTCTTAGCGTTTAATACACAAAAAGATGTATTAAATGATCCAATAGTTAGAAAAGCAATTAGTATGATCATTGATAAAAACAATATTATAGCTACATGTATTGGACCTGGCTATGTTTCATCAAACTGTAGTTTAGATATGGGAAATTGGTTATATACAAAAGACTTAAATGTTACTGTAGATACAAATGCAGCATCTGAATTATTAGTAAATAATGGATGGAGATTTAATAGAAATTCATGGCAAAAAACTGATGAAGTAGGCACTAAAAAAATTGCATTTTCTATTTCTGTAGATACTAGTAACGAAAGAAGAGTAAGAGTAGCAGAAAATATAAAACAGCAGTTAGCAGATTTTGGTATACCTGTTACAATTAATTATTTATCTAATAATGTATATAACAACGCATTTAATGAGAGGAATTATGATTGCATTTTAGCTGGTTTAACATTAGGATTTTCACCAAGTTTAAATACATTTTTCGGAAATAATAATATTGCAAATTATTACAATCAAGAAGTTGCAGATATATTAAATATAGTTAATAATACATCAGATGAAAGAATTTTATATGATAAGTATAATAGAATTTTTGATATTTATTTAGAAGAGGCACCTTATATAGGACTATATAGAAATACAAGTATTGTAGTTTACAATCAAAAATTAATTGGAAGTATTTCACCAAACTTGTTTAATATTTATCATAATATAGAAAAATGGTATAGACAGTATTAGAGAAAAAGTGTTCGCCAAGTATGTTTCAAAAAGTAAGGAAAATAAAGGAAAAAATAATTTAATTTTTTTAAAAAAAGTATTGACAAAAGAAAAATTAACGATATAATAAGAACATAAGTTTTACAAACAAACATTTGTTAGGAGGAAAAATAAATGGGAGATAATCAAGAAAAAAGAAAAGCATTAGATGCAGCAATGAGTCAAATAGAAAAACAATTTGGTAAAGGTTCAGTAATGAAACTTGGAGATTATAAATCAATGAATGTAGAAGCTATTTCTACAGGAGCATTAAATTTGGATATTGCTTTAGGAATTGGTGGTATTCCAAAAGGAAGAATTATAGAAATATTTGGACCAGAATCTTCTGGTAAAACTACATTAGCTTTACACGCTGTAGCGGAAACTCAAAAGAAAGGTGGAGAAGCAGCATTTATAGATGCAGAACATGCATTAGATCCATCATATGCAAAGAAAATAGGAGTTGATGTAGATAACTTAATAGTATCTCAACCAGATACAGGTGAACAAGCATTAGAAATTGCAGAAGCATTAATTAGAAGTGGTGCAATAGATATAGTTGTAGTGGACTCTGTTGCAGCATTAGTTCCAAAAGCAGAAATAGATGGAGATATGGGAGATTCTCATATAGGTTTACAAGCTAGATTAATGTCACAAGCTTTAAGAAAATTGGCTGGTACTGTTAACAAAACAAATGCAACAATTATTTTCATAAATCAATTAAGAGAAAAAGTAGGAATAATGTTTGGAAATCCAGAAACAACTCCAGGAGGTAGAGCTCTTAAATATTATGCATCTGTTAGAATGGATATTAGAAGAGTAGAAGCATTAAAACAAGATGGAAATGTTATTGGAAATAGAACAAAAGTAAAAGTAGTAAAAAATAAAGTTGCTCCTCCATTTAGAGAGGCTGAATTTGATATAATTTATGGAAAAGGTATTTCTAAAGAGGGTAGTGTATTAGACTTAGCAGTAGATTTAAATATTATCGAAAAAAGCGGTTCATGGTTCAGCTACAATGGAGAAAAAATTGGTCAAGGAAGAGATAATATCAAAAAGATGTTAGAAACAGATTCAAAATTTATGCAAGAGGTTGAAAAGAAAGTTAGAGATAATTTCAACCAAGCATTTGAAAATGCATTAGTTGAGGAAGAAAAAGATCCTGAAGAAGATATTGATCCAGAAGATGATGTAGAAGCATAAATTAAAAAATTAGCAGGACATAAATTTATATGTCCTTGCTTTTTTATATAAAATTTTAGCAAGGTTGTTTTAAGGAGATGAAATGAATTTTACAAATAATTTGGAAGAAGCAGAAAAACAGGATGCATTAAGAAACAAAATACTAAAATATATTATGTATAAAAAAAGAACTGAAGAAGAGGTCAGAATCAAATTTGCAGATGAAGATGAAAACATGGTTGAAGATGCGATAGAATATTTTAAAGAACAAAAATATATTGATGATTATTCATATGTAGAAAGAGCAATTAAAGAATATATGGCATTAAAAAACATGTCAATAAGAGAAGTAGAATATAAGATTACACAAAAAGGTGTAAGTAAAAATATAGTAGATGATTATATTTGCAAAAATAAAGATACTATGCTAAAATATGAAATATCTTCAGCTAAAACAATTATCATAAAGAAGCAAAAAAATGCTGAATATCAAGATATTAAAAACTATTTATATCAAAAAGGATATATGAGTGAAAGCATAGAAATTGCTTTTGAAGAAGTAAATAAATAAAGAATAGGATTAAATATGAATAACAAAATAATATCACTTGAATCAAAAAAATATGAACTAAGACTAGATAATTTTGAAGGTCCATTAGATTTATTGGTATATTTAATAGATAAAAATAAAATGGATATCTATCAAGTTAGCATTTCAGATATTACTGAGCAATATCTTCAATATTTAAAAGCTCAAGAAGAATTGAATTTAGATATTGCTAGTGAGTTTTTAGTTATGGCTTCAACATTATTATTAATAAAATCAAGAGGGCTTTTACCAAAAGAAATTGATGACGAAGCAGAAATAAGTGAAGAAGAATTATTAAGAAGAATTATCGAATATAAAAAATATAAAGAGATAAGTAATATCTTTAGAGAAAGAATACAAGTTTTTTCAAAAAGACTTTATAAAATGCCAGATAGAATAGAATTACCTAAATTAGAAATTGAAAAAGAATACACACAAAATGATATTGTAGAGCAATACAGAAAATTAGTTGAGAGAAACGAAAATAAGAAAAATGAAGATAGCAAAAATATCGAAAAAATTGCTGTATATGATACATATTCTGTTTCAGAAAAAGTAAAAGAAATATTTAGAGAATTAGTTAGAAAACCTAAATTTGTTTTTAGTAAGTTGTTTTCTTTAAAAGAAAAGCCAAAGGCAGAAGTAGTAACAGCTTTTTCTGGAGTTTTGGAACTTAGTAGAAGAAATAAAATTACAGCAGAACAGAAAGAAATGTTTGGAGATATTGTAATTTCAAAAACTAAGAAGAACCAACAATAAAATTATTTGTATATTTATTTAAAAATGGAAAAAAATACTAATAAGGAGTTTTAAATGAAACTATTATTAGTATTTTTTGTTTTTTTATTTTTAGGAATAATCTTTTCTAAAATCGAAGTAGAAATTAATAATATTGATTTTAGTTTAAATTCATATCATATTAAAAAATTGGAGTTAGATAATTTTGATGTAGATGTTTCTTTATTAATATTTTCTATCATAAAAATACTAAAGATTAATGTTAATAATAAAGGAGTAATAATAAATGGAATAAGGTTAAACATTAATATTAAGAAATATAAATATGATAATAAAAAGATTGCTAATATACTAAAAAAAGATAATAAAATTATTAATAATTTGAAAAATATTGACTTAAACCTTAAATATAGCACATCAGATGCATTTGCTACAGCTATGATTTTTCCTATGTTAAATATTATTATTCAAAATATAATTGCAAGGTGTAACTTTTTAGATAATAGTAATTTTAGAATTACTCCATTTTTTTATAATGTAAATTCCTTAAAGCTTTCTGCTAATTCTTTATTTGTTTTTTCGTTTTTTGAATTTATGAATATTGCAAAACAAATTGTATAATCCAAAAAATATAGGAAATAATAAAGAAAAAAGTAAAAGGAGAGTAAGAATATGAGTGAACAACATCCAATCGAAGTATTAATGGAAACAGCTATGAATAATATCAAAGATATGGTTGATGTAAATACAATTATAGGAGATCCTATAGAGACAACAACTGGAATGGTAATTATTCCAATATCAAAAGTAAGTTTTGGATTTGCTGCAGGTGGTAGCGAATTTAAAGGAGAAACATTAGATGAATATAAACGAAAAGATAAGGAAGAAGAAGTACAATATAGACTTCCATTTGGAGGTGGAAGCGGAGCTGGTATTTCAATAAACCCTGTAGCTTTTGTATTAGTCCAAAAAGATTCTATCAAAGTAATGCCTATAGAACATAGTTCAGCAATAGATAAGTTAATGGATTACGTGCCAGATATTATGGACAAAGCAAACAAAGTTGCAGAAAAACAAAGTGAAGAAATGAAAAAAGATGTTAATAAAAATAATAAAATAAAAGATAGAAAAATTAAAATACATGATGGTAAAATGAAATCTGAAAATGATGGTGAAAATGTTATGGATACAGAAGATTATTTTGATAATGAAGAAGAATAAAAGTTGTATAGGACAATTATTGTATCACAAATAAAATTCCACAATTACTGTGGAATTTTTTGCCGTATAAATAAATTTTTGTATTGAAAAAAAATATATTAAATGATAAAATTTAAACGTTATAAAATGTACATTACCAGTTAAACTAGGAGATAAAATATGGGAAATGTTGATTTAGAAGTACTTAAGAGTAACGTTAGTGATTACACATTGCAAAATGATGATTTAAATAAAATATTAGAAAGTTTAAAAGAGTCTATTATTGCAAATGGAAATTTATTAATGGATGCAAATAAAGAAGATGTAAAAGTAAGCAAAAAACAGATTAAAATTAAAAAAATGTTACAAATTGTAGACAAATACAAAGATGTAGAATTTACACCCCAAAATTCTCAAAAAATTATTATATATAAAGGAGATCCATATGTAACTTTACATGTTTGTTTACAGGCATTAACTAGGAAAACTAAGGTAATATTATTGCATGAAGCTTTTATGACAGGTGTTAATCAAATACTAATGAGTATTTTAAAAAATATTTTTAGCAAGAAAAATGTTCAAAATCTTATTTACGAAAAAAATGATTACTCATTTGATGATATCAAGAAAATAAATGGATTTGTAAAAGATATTGTTATAATTGGAGATACATCAATTTATCAATTATTAGATAAAGAGAATATAAGTTCTAAGTTTTATTCTTATAACAATATTGGATTATATTGCGAAGCAGAAGATTTAATAAAATTGCAAGAAGCTATATATATTTATGCAAATGAAAATCATTATGAAATAGAGATTTTATATGTAGATTCAGTACAAGATGCTATAGAAAAAATAAATACTGATAGATTTAAAAACACTGCAATTCTATTAACAAAAAGTACAGAAAATAAAGGATTATTTGAAAAAAGTATTAAAAATATGGATGTTTACGTAAATGATAATCCATTTAAAGAAGAATTAGGTAGAATTTACAATTATTTATAATAAGAGGAAAAGTACAAATGTTATCTAAAAAAGTAGAAGATTTAAGTATTAGAGAAATATTAATGCAACTGGGCGTTCCTACAGGAATTGAGGATATTAGAGCCGCATATAGATTCAACACGCCAAGTAAAAGATTAATTGAATTTGAGAAAAAACTAACAAATTTAGATGGTGGTTTTGATGATTTAGTAGCTATATTTGAAGAATATGAAGATATTTTTGATAAAGAAATATACATTTTCCATGTTGCTAAATTATTAGAGCAAGACATGATTGAAGGTGAAAAGGCAGAATTCTTGAATACAGCTTATAGATTAAAAATGAACAAATCACCAGAAAACCAAAAACATAATAGTTCATTAATAGCTACTGCTAAAAAGTTACTTAGTGTTTCTGATGTTGCAGATCTTACAATAGATAAACTTACTAGAAATGTATTAGTTGATTTGTCACAAGATTATATAGGAAATTCTTCAATAATTGCAAGAAGAAACATGAGAACAGAGCGCAAAATGGCAAAGATTGAAGAAATTTTTGGAACGAATAATATACTTAAAGTATTATGTCCAAGTGATTTAGCTGATATCTCAAGGTATCCCAATTTTGGAAATGTATTAGCAATTAATATTTTTAAAGGAATAAAAAATAAAAAGAAAGAACAAGAAATAAAAGATCATAACATCAATAAAACATATTATTGGAGCGAATTTAAAAAAGTTTTAAAAGAAAACATGCAATATATTGATACAGATAAAATGTTGTTATTATATGCAAGTGTTAATTTTGAAAGACAAATGGCAAAGAACCTTTCTGCAGATGAAGTGAATTCCCTAAAAGAAATAGTTGATAAAGTTTATACCCTATTAGATGATAATAATACTACAATAAGGTCATTAAGATATAAAGAAGAAATCAATTTTTTAAAACTAAAAAAAGATATAGATTCATTAAATAATAGATTTGAAGGTAGTGAGTTTTACTCTGATAAAAGGCTTTTAGATATTATAGATTCTATTCTAAATCGTAATGATTATGTAAGTAATTATTCTGAAAAGATTATTTCAGAATTATTTAGAATTGATCCAGATTGTTTGGTAAAATTTTGCCTAGTAAATGCAACTAATTTTAAGTTTTTAGTTGATAAAAATTATATAAAAGATATTGATTTCAAACAAATATTAAATAACAAATTATCAATAGATGTTATGGCATATTTACTTATAATAAATAAAATAGATTTTGCATATATTGAAAAAGAGTATGATTCTAAAGAAATGCATGATGATGATTTAAGAACATTAAAATCATTTTTGAGTGATGAAGATATAAATAGATTACTAGATGACAAAAGATTACTTAATTTATATTTTAAATCTAAAACTACTGAAGAATATGCAAAATATCTAAGAATTTATCAAATATTTAAAATAGAAGACAGAGATTTAGATTATAGAATTAAAGTCGGTAAAAAACTAATTAATTTAGCAAATGAACATATAAACAACGAAGAATTAATGAGTTTCTATCGTGAAGGATTTGTGCCAATAGAATTAGTTGCATCTTCAACAGGAAATACAATTGTTTCTCTATATGCAATTGGTTTATTAAAACCAAATGAAACAAGAAAATTGTTTGACCAAAAAATTATTACGTTTGAAATGTTTGCTGAATTTTTAAAAGACAAACAATATAATGATTTTATTAAGATATCTTCAATATTTGGATTGTTTTCATCAAAAGATGATAAAATAATTAGAAATAAACTACTAGATTATTATTTCCAATATTCAAGAAAAGACTTAAAACCAGAAGTTAAAATGAATAAATTCGCAATTCCAAATGTACAATTTGATCCTTGTAATATTTGGAACAATATTAAAGATACAGATGAAGAATTTACGCAAGAAGTTTTAAAAGATGGATTTATTATATTTAAACTTCCAAATAAAAATAAATATTTTATTCAAAAAGTGTTTGGACCTAAAAGAGAATTTATATATGGTTCAGCTGCATATATATTTGATAAAGAGTTTTTTGACACAAATAGAGATGATATTTTATTCAACAATCAAATAAGAATTGATGAAGTGGAAAGTAAACTTAAGAAGAAAGGAGTTTACAAAATTGTAAACACTGGCTGGGAAAATACAATAGAAAAATATCTTGAATTTAAAAAAGAAAATAAATACAGTGAGGAACAAGAGAGTAAAATAAAACAATTATTAAATAAAGTAATGAAATAATTTTTAAAAGAGGTATTTATGCCAGAAATATTAAGTAAAGATATACAATACATTAAAGGAGTAGGACCTAATCGTGCTACTCTTTTAAATAAAGTGGGAATTTTTAATTTAAAAGATTTAATTACATATTTTCCAAGAGAACATGAAGATAGAGGAAAAATAAAGAATATATGTGATTTAGAAGATGGAGAAGAAGCTTTAATTTCAGGATTTCCAACAGGAAGAATTAATGAAGTAAGAATCAGAAAAAATATGCTTATTTCTAAACTTACTGTTAGAGATGAAACTGGTACTTGTCAAATTACATGGTATAATCAAAGTTATTTAAAAAAATCAATTAGACAAGATATAAGATATAAATTTTATGGAAGAGTTACTAAAAAATATGGAAGACCTGAGATAATGTCACCTGTTTTTGAATCTGAAGATGCAAACAAAAATACTGGAAAAATTATTCCAATTTATCCACTTACTTATCAATTAACTCAAAATACTTTAAGAAAAATTATAGAAGAAGGACTAAAAGAAGTTAATGGACAATTAGAAGAAACTTTGCCACAATATTTACTTGATAAATATAATTTTTATGATTATTCAACAGCAATAAATCAAATACATTTCCCATCTGATTTTGATTCATTTAATAAAGCTAAAAAGAGATTAGTGTTTGAAGAACTTTTTTCAATGCAATTAGCACTTTTAAGTCTAAAAAATAAATATGAGATAAAAAAGCCTGGAATTGAATTTAGTAAAGATGCAAAAATGTCAGATGTTATATTTAAATTACCATTTAAGCTAACTAAGGCACAATTAAGAGTTTTAGAAGAAATTGATAAAGACATGGAAAGTTCTAAACCAATGAACAGACTTTTACAAGGAGATGTTGGATCAGGAAAAACTGTTGTAGCACTTATAGCTGCTTATAAAGCAGTAAAATCTGGGTATCAAGCTACAATTATGGCACCAACAGCAATTCTTGCTAGTCAGCATTTAGAGACTTTTCAAGACATATTAAAGAATTCAGGAATAACATGCGAATTATTAATAAGTGGTATATCCAAAAAGAAAAAAGAAGATATATTAAAAAGATTAGAAAATGGTGAGATAGATATATTAATAGGAACACATGCTATATTAGAAGAAAATGTAAAATTTAAAAAACTTGGGCTTGTAGTAACAGATGAACAACATAGATTTGGAGTAAGACAAAGAAGTACAGTTGTTCAAAAAGGAAATAATCCAGATGTTTTAGTTATGACTGCTACACCAATTCCAAGAACATTAGCTCTAATATTATATGGAGATTTGGATATTTCAATAATAGATGAATTGCCACCAAACAGAAAGAAAATTGAAACATATGCAGTAACAAAAGGAATGGAATTCAGAGTAAATAATTTCATAGCTAAAAATATAGAAGAAGGAAGACAATGTTATATTGTTTGCCCATTAGTAGAAGAGAACGAAGAAATAGATGCAAAATCTGTTATGGAAATCTATGAAAATTATAAAAATAAAATATTTCCAAACTATCGTGTAGAATATTTGCATGGAAAAATGAAACAAAAAGAAAAAGATAGTATTATGGAAGAGTTTAAAAATGGAAATATTGATATATTAGTATCGACAACAGTAATAGAAGTTGGAGTAAATGTTCCAAATAGTAATATAATGATTATAGAAAATGCAGAAAGGTTTGGTTTAGCACAACTGCATCAATTAAGGGGAAGAGTTGGACGTGGCGAATATCAGTCATATTGTATTTTAAAATATCAAGGAAATTCTCAAATTATCAAACAGAGAATGAAAGTTATTTCTAGCACAAATGATGGATTTGTAATTTCAGAAAAAGACTTGGAATTAAGAGGTTCTGGAGAATTTTTTGGAACAAGACAACATGGTATACCAGAATTTAAAATTGCTAATTTATTTGAAGATATTGGAACTTTAAAAGTAGTTCAAGAGATTGCAATGGAAATTATTAATGAAGATCCATTATTAGAGAAAAAAGAGAATATAAAATTAAAGAGACTAGTTGATGACAAATTTAAAGACAGAATTGATATTTAACGAATTGACAAAACGCAATAAAGATAATAAAATATATACGCATATTTTATAGAAAAAGAGGATGTTTGATTGTGAAAATATTTTTAATTTTAATTGGAACATTAGCACTTGTTTTTGGTGTTAAATTTATATATGATGCGAGGCCAATTGTAAAAAAGTATTTTAGTTTTGGAGATAAAAATGAAGCAACTCTTGGACTAAAAATATTAGGCTTTTTACTAACGATTTTTGGTGGGACTATTTTATATTTTATTTATTAGTTTTACTAGAAAGGAAAAAATATGAAAATAACTTATGAGAATGAAGAAATAGAAGTTCAAGACGGAATTGCAATAAAAGATGGGTTAAAAGAACAAATGGAAAAAAGTGGCATTAAAGATATTATTGCTGCTATTTATAATAATCAAATTGCATCTTTAAATCATCCTATTCATAAAAATGGAAAAATAACATTTATTAATAGAACAAACAAAGATGGTAGATATATTTATATTAGAGGATTATTATATGTTATGAGCAAGGCTTTTGCAGAAGTATATCCAGAAGCTTTACTAACAGTTAATTATCAATTATCTAATTCTATGTATGGAACAGTAGATAACATGGAAGTAACTGATGAAGTAATTCAAAATGTAAGGAATAAAATGTTTGAAATTGTGGAAAAGGACTTACCAATTACAAAGGTTGTAATGACACAAGAAGAAGCAGATGAGTTCTATAAAAAAGAAGAAACTTTTAGAGGAAAATTACAAACATTAGTTGATAAAGATAAAGTTTCACTATATTACTGTGAAAACTATTATAATTATTTTTATGGAACAATGCCAATTTCTACAGGATTTGCAAAAGTATTTGATTTTGTGAAATATAAAAATGGATTTTTAGTAAAATATCCAAGTCTTACAGAACCAGATACACTATCACCAAATGTAAGTCAATCATTAAAAATGGTTTCTGCAATGGAAGAATATGATGAAATAAATAAAATACTAAGAATAAATACAGTTCATAGGTTAAATAGAAAAATAAGAGAACCAAAAGGGCCAAAAGAATTAGTATTAATATCAGAAGCATTGCATGAAAAGAAAATCGCAGAAATAGCTAAAAAAATTCAAGAACATGGAAATGTAAGAATGGTACTAATTGCTGGGCCATCATCTTCAGGAAAAACTACGTTTGCAGGAAAACTAGGTATGAGTCTAAAAGTAAATGGTATTAAACCAGTTACAATATCAGTAGATAACTACTTTGTAGAGAGAAAAGACAATCCAAAAGATGAGAATGGCAATTATGATTTTGAATGTATTGAAGCATTAGATTTAGATCTATTTAACAGACAATTAGTAGATTTATTAGCAGGAAAAGAAGTAAGTTTGCCAACATTTAATTTTAATATTGGAGAAAAAGAATATAAAGGAAATACTTTAAAATTACAAGATGATGAAATCCTTGTTATAGAAGGAATTCATTGCATGAATGATAGACTTACAAGTTTAATTCCTAAAGAAAATAAGTTTAAAGTATATATTAGTGATTTAACAGTATTAAACATTGACTATTACAACAGAATTTCAACAACAGATACGAGATTAATTAGAAGAATTGTAAGAGATCATCAATTTAGAGGATATTCAGCTTTAGATACATTGCAAAGGTGGAATTCAGTTAATAAGGGAGAACAAAAAAATATTTTCCCATTTCAAGAGGACGCTGATTGTATGTTTAATTCATCTATTGTATATGAACTTGCTGTATTAAAACAATATGCTATGCCATTACTAGAAGAAATACCAGACACTTATGAAGAATATATGGAAGCAAGAAGATTAATTGCTTTATTAAAATATTTTGAAGATATGGATTCGAGTTTAATCCCTAACAATTCATTACTTAGAGAGTTTATTGGTGGAAGTATATTTGAAGAATAGAGGAATTTTTTGTAATGCCTAATTTTACTGTAATAGATGAGGAATTTGTTTGTGAAAATTGTGGTAGCCAAGTTAAAAAACTTGGCTATTCATGTAGAAATCATTGTCCTGTTTGCTTATATTCAAAACATGTAGATGTTAATCCTGGAGATAGGCAAGAAAGTTGCCATGGATTATTAAAACCAATAGGACTAGATATCAATAAAAAAGGATATGTTATTATTTTTAAATGTCAAAAATGTGGAAGTATTAGAAGAAATGTTGCAGCAGAAGATGACAATATGGATTTAATTATTAAGTTAAGTACAAATAGCATAGATGATTAGAAAGGAAAGTATGAAAAACATTAAAAAGAAAAGAATTATATTAATAATTATTATCATTATTTGGGCAGTATTAGTATTTTATTTTTCTAATCAAGGATCAGATGATTCATCTGGATTTAGTTTTTTATTTACATCTATCTTTATTAAAAATAAAGAGATGGCAGAAATTGCAGAACCGTATGTTAGAAAAATTGCTCACCTTTGTGAATATATGATAGGAGGAATATTATTTTCATTATTATTTTCAACATATGATTGGAAAGACGAAAAAATAATAGCAGTATCAATTTTAGTAGGAGCATGGTATGCAACTTTAGACGAAATTCATCAGTTGCTAGTGCCTGGAAGAGCAGGAAGATTTGTGGATGTCTATTTAGATACTTTAGGTATTACAATAGGAGTATTACTTGTATTAATAGTAAATAAAATATTAGAAAAAATAAAAAAGAGGAAGAAGTGATTTTATGTTAGATTTTAAAGAAATAATTGCTGAAAAGATTTCTAAAATAACACAATTAGATATAAATGAATTAAAAAATTATATAGAAATACCACCTAATAAAGATATGGGTGATTATTCTTTTCCATGTTTTAAACTTGCAAAAACATTGAGAAAAGCACCTCAGATAATAGCAGAAGAACTAAAATCACAATTAAGTGTCGATGAAAATATAGAAAAAATTGAAATTGTTAATGGGTATCTAAATTTTTACATTAATAGAATTTCAATGACAAGAAGCGTATTAGAAGAATTTGAAAAGAAACAAGAGTTATTTGGTTCTAATGATTCTGGAGATGGAAAGACAGTATTAGTAGAATTTTCATCTCCTAATATAGCAAAACCATTTCATATTGGACATCTAAGAACAACAGTTATTGGAGCTGCATTAAATAATATATATAAATATTTAGGATATAATACGGTTAGATTAAACCATTTAGGTGATTATGGAACTCAATTTGGTAAAATGATTGAAGGATATAAAAAATGGGGCAACGAATATAACTTAGATGAAAATCCAATTGAACAACTTATGGATATTTATGTAAGAATTAATGAACTATGTAAAGAAGACGAAAATGTATTAGATGCATGTAGAAATAATTTTAAAATGCTAGAAGAGGGAGATTCTTATTGTGTAGAGTTGTGGAATAAGTTTAAAGATTTAAGTTTAAAAGAGTTCTGCAAGACTTATGATTTACTTGGAATAGAGTTTGATTCTTTAAATGGAGAAGCTTTTTACTCTGACAAAATGCAAGAAGTAATAGATATTTTAAATACTCATGGAGTGTTGGTTGAATCAGAAGGTGCAAAAATAGTTGATTTAGAAGATAAAAAATTAGGCGTTTGCATGATTGAAAAATCAAATGGCTCTACTACATATGCTACAAGGGATTTGGCTGCTATTCTTTATAGAGCAAGAACATATAATTTTGATAAATGCCTATATGTAGTGGCTTATGAACAAAATCTTCATTTTAAACAAGTATTTGAAGTTGCAAAAAATTTACCAATTCCGGAAAAATGTAAAAATGGTTTAGAACATGTTTCATATGGAATGATAAGGCTATCTACTGGCAAAATGTCTACAAGAGAAGGAACAGTTGTAAAAGTAAATGAACTATTACAAGAGGCAATTGATAGAGTATTAAAAGTTATAAAAGAAAAAGATCCTAATATGGAAAATAAAGAAGAAGAAGCTAAGAAAATTGGAATTGGAGCGGTAATATATAACAATTTATGTAGCACAATTATTAAAGATCAAGTATTTGATTGGGATACAGCATTAAACTTTAATGGAGAAACTGGTCCTTATATTCAATATGTATATGTAAGAACAAAAAGTGTACTTGAAAAAGCTGGATACCTTCCAAAGTTTGAAGAAGTGAACATTAATATTTTACAAGATGATGCAAGTCAAAGTGTTATAAATTCTCTATATAATTTTGAAAGTGTTTTAATGAATGTAGTTCAAAAAAATGATCCTTCATTTTTATCAAGATATTTAATAGAACTTGCTCAAAATTATAGTAATTTCTATAATGAGAATAAAATAATAGATGATAATAAAGATATTCAAAATGCAAGAGTATATTTAACTTATGCTACAGGAAAAGTATTAAAAATTGGTGCAGGACTTCTTGGAATAGAAATGCCAAATAGAATGTAATATAAAAAGAATTTAGATATTGTGTCTAAATTCTTTTTAAGTTATAATAGTTTTAGATGTAATATTTTGTATTGGAACTTATTCCACGAATTTTGTTTTAGACCCAATAATATTATTGGTTTATTACATCACGAAGAGGGTGTAAAAGCCCTCTTATAAAATATAAAAGGATTTAATATGGAAGATTTTAGAATTATTAATTATGAAGAAAAATATTTTAATGAAACTATAAAATTTCTAAATGAAGTTGCTGTTAACGAATTTGGTTTTTATGATTGGAAAAATTATTTTGATACAGGTAGATTTCTACAATTAAATTCAAATAGAGATTATTTTGGAATTGCTTTAAATAATAATAATGAAGTTATTGCAACAATAGGATTAACTCAAGATTACGAATATAAAACTGCTAAATTACATAGCTTGTATGTTAGAAAAGAATATAGAAAAAATGGAATTGCATCGAGTTTATATAGCGCATGCGAAAATTTTGCCAAAGAAAATGATTATGATATTATAATTTTGCATACATATTTGGAATTTACAGAGGCAATAAAGTTTTATAAAAAAAGAGGATATAAAATTAATAATGATATAGAAAGCCAAGATGGAATATGGTATTATAAAAATATTAATAGCAATATGGTTTGGAAAGATTATTTTTTAAATTTAAGAAACAAGTATAGTATGAGAGTGAGTTCTAAAGAACCATTAGTTATTAATTTAGATGGAAAAAATATTACAAAAAGTGGTAAATTTAGTTTAGTTGATAATACTAATTCTAATAGTTTCTTTGGAATAATGGAAAAAACTGTTCAATATTTTACAAAAAAATATAATTGTATTGCGATTTTTGGTACAGATGAAGTTAGTTTTATATTTGAAAAACCGTTATTATTAATAAATGATATTAATGATAAGTCTAATAAAAAGAATGATGAAATAATATCAATGTTTTCACAATACTTTTTTGACTATTTTAATACATTAAATCAAATAGAAAAAGTATTTTGGCATGGAGAATGTTTTTCAATTCCTAATGGAAAAATAAATTCATATATAAAATATAAAGTAAGTTCTATTAAAAATGTTGTAACAACATATTTTTTAAAGAAAAATGGAGTTAAAAATGCAGGGAAAATCAAACTAGAAGAAAAAATAGAACAATGTAAGAAATATGATTATTATGAAAGTAATTTAAAAGATATTATAGATGGTGTACTTTATTATAATGGAGATAGAATTGATATTAATGAATTTTTAAATGGTAATATGGTAGTTATAAGAAAAGAAGAAAATGGAAATACAACAAACGATTATATAGATTTGTCAAGTTGGAATTAGAGAAACTCCCAGTTTTAACTGGGAGTTTTTTGCAACTAATTAACATAAACTGAATATTATATAACAGGATATTTTTAAGGAGAAAATAATGGATGTAATATTTGGTATATTAATGCCTTTTATTGGAACAGCGCTTGGTTCTGGAATGGTGTTTGTAATGAAAGATAAATTAAATGATAAGAGACAAAAAGTATTACTTGGTTTTGCTTCTGGAGTGATGATAGCAGCAGCGATTTGGTCATTGATTTTACCATCCATTGAAATGTCAATTGGAATTTTTTCGTGGCTGCCTGCAACAATTGGATTTATTTTTGGAATACTTGGATTAATCATTATAGATCCATTTATAGATAAAATAGAATCAAAATGGAAAAAAAATAAGAATTCTAATATATTAATGCTGATTATAGCAGTAACAATACACAATATTCCAGAAGGGATGGCAGTTGGAGTAGCTTTTGCTGGTGCATTAGCAACAAACTCATCGATTACAATGATTCAAGCAATAATTTTAGCTTTAGGCGTAGCAATACAAAATTTTCCAGAAGGTGCAATTATTTCAATGCCACTAAAGAATGAAGGAATGAGTAAGTTGAAAGCCTTTTTTATTGGAATATTATCTGGAATTGTAGAACCGATTTTTGCGATATTTACACTTTTACTAATAACACTTGTAATTCCTTTTTTACCTTATTTTTTATCGTTTGCAGCAGGTGCGATGTTTTATGTTGTTATTAATGAATTAATTCCAAAGATTAATAAGAAAGAGAATTATTTGGGTACAGTTGGATTTACTATAGGATTTCTAATTATGATGATTTTAGATGTATCATTAGGATAATTTATGGTATAATTGTTTTTATAAAAATAGATTTAATTATGAAGTTGACATAAACTTGATTGCTATTGTATAATATCTCAAGTGGAAAGAGGTAATGAAAGTGGATCAATTTTCAAGAACAGAATTAATAATAGGAAGAGAAGCAATAGAAAAATTAAATAGTTCAAAAGTTGCAGTATTTGGAATTGGAGGAGTAGGCTCATTTGTTGTTGAAGGATTGGCAAGAGCAGGAATTGGAAGCTTTATTTTAGTAGATGATGATAAAGTTTGTTTAACAAACATTAATAGACAAATAATTGCGACACATAAGACAATTGGAAGACCAAAGGTTGAAGTTGCTAAAGAAAGAATTTTAGATATTAATCCTAATGCAAATGTGGAAATATATCAAGAGTTTTTTATGCCAGAAAGTAAGGAGATTCTAAATCAATCTATAGATTATATAGTTGATTGTGTTGATACTATAACAGCTAAGATAGAATTGGTGGTTAGAGCAAACAAACTTAATATTCCTATAATGTCAAGTATGGGAACAGGAAATAAGCTTGATCCTACAAAATTTGAAGTAACAGATATATATAAAACAACAATATGCCCATTAGCAAAAGTTATGAGAAAAGAATTAAGGTCAAGAGGAATACCTAAACTAAAAGTAGTTTATTCTAAAGAAGAACCAATTAAATTAAAAGTGAACAATGAAAACAGTTGTAAAACAAATTGTATATGTCCTCCTGGAACTAAGAGAAAGTGTACAGTTAGAAATCAAGTTCCTGGAAGTATATCGTTTGTTCCATCTGTAGCTGGTTTGATTATTGCAGGAGAAGTAATTAAAGATATTATTGCAAAAAATACTACACAAAATCAATAAAATATGTTAAAATACTATCGTATTAAATAAAAAGGGGGAATTTATATATGTCAGGACATAGCAAATGGCATAACATTGCAGCAAAAAAAGGAAAAGCTGATGCAGCAAGAGGAAAAGTGTTTACAAAATTAGGAAGAGAATTAATGATAGCAGTAAAACAAGGTGGACCTGATCCTGCTGGAAATTCAAAATTGAAAGATGTAATTAGTAAATGTAAAGCAAACAACATGCCAAATGATACAATAAATAATGCAATAAAAAAAGCATCTGGAGCAGGAAATACAGCTAATTATGAAGAAATTACTTATGAAGGTTATGGACCAAGTGGTGTTGCTGTAATAGTTAATGCTTCAACAGACAATAAAAATAGAACAGCAGCTGATGTTAGACATGTATTTGATAAAGCAGGTGGAAATTTAGGAACTAATGGTTGTGTATCTTATATGTTTGAACAAAAAGGTGTTATAGTTATAGAAAAAGAAGAATGCAGTTTAAGTGAAGATGATTTAATGATGCTTGCAATAGAAGCAGGTGCTGAAGATTTCTCAGCAGAAGGAGAAGTATATGAAATAACTACTGCTCCATCTGATTTTACAGCTGTAACAGAAGAATTAAGCAAGAATAATCTTACTTTCTTGGAAGCAGGAGTTCAAATGGTACCAAGCAATTATATAACTTTAGACGAAAAAGATTCTGAGAAAATGCAAAGATTAATTGATAATCTTGAAGATTTAGATGATGTATTAGAAGTATTCCACAATTGGGAGGAATAAATATATGTATTATACATATATGTTAAGATGCGAAGATAATTCTATATATACAGGAATAGCTCAAGATATTAATAAAAGAATGAAAGAACATTTTTATAAAGATAAAAAATGTGCTAAATATACAGCTTCACACCAAGCTAAGAAATTAGAAGTTGTATGGGAAACTGAAAATAGAATACTTGCTTCTAAATTAGAATACAGACTTAAAACTTTGAAAAAATACGAAAAAGAAAAATTAATATTAGATAATAAACTATTGGAAAAGTATTTTAATGAAAAAATAGATGTAAATCAATATAAACCAATAAAAATAGACTTAAAGTTTTAACTTTAAGTCTTTTTTGTATAAAAAAATGAAATTGTAAAAAAATACTATAAAGATTTTATTAAGGAGAGATTATGGATAATAGTATTTTTTTTAGAACTGATATGGCAGTTGAAAGAAGGGATATATATCGAAATGCTAATAGATTAGAAAATGAAATTAATGGTATTGAATGTGAAGAAGAAAATAAAAATGATATAAAAATTACAAGAGTAAAAATAACTAATGAAGAAGGAGAAAAAGCAATTCAAAGAAAGAGAGGAAATTATGTTACAATAGATTTAAAAAAATTAAATAATATAACAGTAGAACAAGAGCAAGAAATAATTAACAACTTTTCTAACGAGTTAAAAGTTATTATTGATAATCATATAAAAAAATATGATGAAATTTTGATTGTAGGACTTGGAAATGAATTTGCAACGCCAGATTCTTTAGGAGCAAAAGTTGTACAAAATATAGAGATTACAAGACATATTAAATTATATTTACCTGAAGCAATTGATAAAAATACAAGAAGTGTAAGTGCAATTACTCCGGGAGTTTTAGGAACAACAGGAATTGAAACAATAGAGATTGTTAAAGGTATTGTTGATAACATTAAACCAAAGCTAGTTATTGCTATTGATAGTTTATGTTCAAAAAACATTGACAGAATTAATAAATCAATTCAAATTTCTGATACAGGAATTGTCCCTGGAGGAGGAGTAGGAAATAGGCAAGAAGAATTATCTGAAGAAACTCTTGGAATACCTGTAATAGGTGTGGGAATTCCTACGGTGCTAGATGCAGCTACAATTGTGATAGATACTTTAAATAATTGTGATATAAAAGTTTCAGAAAGTGATATAGTAAATAAAATGAAACTAAATAATTTTAATTTTGTTGTTACTCCAAAAGAGATTGATTCTCTAATTGATAGTATGACAAGTATTGTATCTGAAGGAATTAATATTAGTTTATAAATTATTATTTTTCTCTTGTATTTTTTTAAAATTTAAGTTATGATTTTTATATACTTAAGTTGAAGGAGAATTGATATGAATAAGGTAGAGAAAATAATAATTATCGCAGTAGTAATTGCTTTATTAATAATACTAATATATTCTGTTTTGAATAAAGGAGATAAATATGTTTATTATAGAACAAAGGCTGGTCAAGGAGCCAATGTATTAATTGAAGATGAAAAAACATTTAAGAAAACTGCTTCTAATACAGGAATTGGATTAGAACTAGAAAAAGTTAATGATTTTTCTAAAGTAGAAATGGAAAGCGTTTTTAACGAAGAATATTTTACTACAAAAAAAGTTGCAGTTATATACACTTATGAAGATACTTCCAAAACATATATGTATTCAGTTGATGATGTAAAATATGATAAAGAAAAAACATCAGCTACAATATACTATACAGATAAAGCAGGAGAGTATTTAGGACCTTTTAAGAATTCTTGGTATAATTGCATGTTAGTTGAATTAGAAGGAACTGTTACAGAAGTTTCGTTCGTAAAAAATCAAAAATAACATTAAAATAACATTTAGGAGTTTTGCAAATAGCAAAACTTCTTTTTTGTATAAAACAAACACATTAATGGGAAAATATGAATAATATAAAATATCAAATTTATAAAAGAGGTAGATGATTGAGAACAATTTGTATAAAAACCATTAGTGAAGACAAAATTGATTTTTTAATAAAAAAGCTAGAGAAACTACCAATTAATATATATATTTCTTATTATAGATTTAGAGTATATGATAATTTAATTATTCATTATCTTGAAAGTGAATATATAAATGAATTTTATGAAACTATATCAGTTGTTTTAAAGAAATTAATTGAGGTATTTTATGAAGAAAATTATTTGAAAAAGCAAATAGACAAAAACTATTTTTATCTAACAACAATTGAAAGGAAATATATCTTGGAAATTACTAAAAAAGTTTTGGAATTACCTGATGAAAAAATAGGATTTAAAAATGAACTATTAAAAGATACTATAAAAAAATATCTTTTGGAGAATAAAAAAATTATTATTGAGGGATTTGTTAATTTTCGCATAAAAGACTATAAAGAACTTTTAGAGAAAATAATTGAAGTATCTGTTTTTAGTTATTTGGATTTAACAACACTATAAAATTTACTATTGAATAATAATAACAATTGTAGTAAAGTATAAGGAGAAAGAAGGTATATATATGTTAAAAGAAAAATTAATGGATGATTTAAAAATATCTATGAGAGAAAAAAATGAAGTTAGAAAAAATACTGTACAAATGGTAAGAGCAGCAATTCTTCAAATTGAAAAAGATAAAGGAATCACAGTTGATGATGATAAAATTATTGAAATAATTGCAAAAGAAGTTAAAGGAAAGAAAGATGCAATAATTGACTTTGAAAAAGGAGGAAGAGATGATTTAGTGAAACAAACTAATGAAGAGATTAGTATTTTACAAGAATATCTTCCAAAACAATTAACAAAAGATGAGATTGAAGAAGTAGTGAAAGAAGTTATTGCTAATGTTGGAGCTACTTCTATGAAAGACATGGGAAATGTCATGAAAGAAGCGAAAACAAGAATAGGTGCGGGAGCAGATGGAAGAACAATAAATGAAGTAGTAAAGGAACTTTTGAGCTAAATGTCAATTTTTGTTTTAAAAATAATAGCATGTGTTACAATGTTTTTGGATCATATAAGATACTTGAATCCAATTTTTAATAAGCCTATAATTTCTTATGTTGGAAGAATTGCGTTCCCACTATTTGTATTTTTTCTAACAGAAGGATATGTTCACACAAGAAATTTAAAAAAATATTATAAAAGGTTATTGTTATTTGCTGTCATTTCACAAATACCTTTTATGTATTTTAGAACTTTAGTTGGTGAATGGAAAATGTTAAATGTCATGTTTACTCTAATATTAGGATTAACATGTATTACCATATATGATAAGTTTGAGAAAAAATATTTATCAATTCCTATTTGTATACTAATAATTTATTCTGGAGAGATAATAAATGTTGATTATGGATGGTTTGGAGTAGCTTTAACATTTATTATGTATTTGTGCAGAAATAATAAAATGTTATTATCAGCAGTATATACTGCGTTATTTTATACATATTTTACTTATTATAACTTTAGTGTTGCGAAAAATTTTACTTATTTTATGGCTCATTTAATACCATTAGTATTTATTTTCTTGTATAATGGAAAAAAGGGAAAAGATATAAGATATTTTTATTATTTCTTTTATCCGGTTCATATGGCTCTTATATATATGATTAGTTGCATATAAATAAAAAAAAGCTTTCCCAAAATAAGGAAAGCTTTTTTATTTTATTATGCAAATGCTTGACGAGATTTTTTGAATGATAGTAAATCTGTAATCTCTTTTGATTTTTTGATTTGCTCTTGAGCTTGTTCTTGAGCAATTTGTTTTTTCTGTCTATCTGCCATTGTTTCACAAATAGCTTTTTGATAAGCTAAGTGAGTATCTTGGGCAATCTTTGCCCAATTATATTCTGTTTTTACTTTTAATTTTGCATTTTTTGAAACTGTATCACAAAGTTTTTGATCAAATAATAAAGTTAATATTGAATCAGCAAGAGAATTTGGATTACCAGCATAACTCTTCATTCCATTTACACCATGTTCTACAATCTCATTTAAACCACCGATATCTGAAACAACAACAGGTGTACCAGAAAGCATACCTTCAAGTGCAACAATACCAAATGGTTCATATGTACTAGGAAATACAGCTACATCAGCACATTTATACATTTTTTGAACATCTTTTGATCCTAAATAACCAGTGAAATAAACTTTACTTCCTAATCCTAAATAATTAACTTGGTTTCTTAGTTCATCTATCATTCCACCTTTACCAGCAATAACAAGTTTTGCATCATTATAATATTGTAAAACTTTTGGCATTGCAGCAATAAGTGTTTGAATTCCTTTTTCATATACTAGACGACCCATAAATAGAATAATTTTTTCATTATCCATTGCATAACGTCTTCTAAAATCGTAATCTCTTTCAATATCATTAAATAAATTTAAATTAACACCATTAGGTACAACATTTATTTTTTCATATGGAAGGCCGAATAATCTTTGTAATTCATTTTTCATATAATTACTATTAACAATTACTTCTGAAGATTCATAAGTAAGCATCCATTCTGTATCATTAATATATTTTTGTAAATCAGTTCTAATTCCACTGTTTCTTCCAGCTTCAGTTGCGTGGATTGTTGAAACAAGAGGAGTATTATAAGCATTTTTTAAAGTTTTACCAGCATAACATGTCATCCAGTCATGTGCATGTATAACATCAAAGTTTCCTTTTTCAGCAATTATTTCTCCAGCTTTTGCTATCATATTAAAGTTAAGTTGCATAATCCAGTCAATAAAATTATTTGGAGAAATCATAAAATTATCTACTCTGTAAACTTGAACTCCATTATCATCTTCGAAATAAGGTACATTACCATCTCTATATGTTACAACAGTTACTTCATGTCCATCTTGGATTAGTCTATGTGATAAATCATGAACTACTCTTGAAATTCCTCCGACAACCCTAGGTGGATATTCCCATGATAGCATTAAAATTTTCATTTAAAAGTACTCCTTTCAGTATCTTTAGTTAGTGTATTATATACAAAATAATAAATTAAAAATCAAATTTGTTTTGTCAAGTCACTTTTTCATTCATAAAAAATGCTAAAACGCAGAAAAAATAAGACTTTAGCCCATAAACAAATTAATATTTTCTTAATATATTATAATTAAAAAGATTGGAAAAGTAAACATTTTTTGACAAAAAAAACCTTAAAAGTGTATTACATTTGTGTTACAAAAATGTAATAAAAAATAATGTAAAAAAATAAATTATTTTTGACAAATCCTATTGCAGTTTTTTTTCTTTATAGATATAATTATTAATATTATTGGAGTTAAATATAATATTTTCAGAAATACTAAGGAGGAGAAAAAGAGAATGCTAATGAATGAAGAACTTGAGAATCGTGAATTTGAAGACTCAGAAAAAACGGATAACTTCTCAAACTTTATATCAAACGAAGAAGAAAAAGATGAAACATCAGTAAAAAGTGTAGCAACAAAAAAACAATATGATAAAAAAGATTTAGAAGAAAAGCTAGAAACAATTGTTGGAACAATTGAAGAAACAAGCACCACTACTGATGAAGTAACTGAAGAAACTGTAATAGAGAAAATTAAAAATTTTATAGCAAAAATTGTAGCAATGCAAGAAGAAGCGCAAAGAGAAGAAGAAGAACTTCAAAATGAAAAGAATGCATTAAACATAGAAGATATCGAAAGAAAAAGAGAAGAAGAAAGTAAAAAGTATTTAGTAGAATACTATGATTTACCATATAGATATAATGAAACAACAGTAAAAATATTAGCTCAAACTCCAAAAAAATTATTTGTATACTGGGATATTTCAGATAATGATAGACAAAAATATGTAGATACATTTGGAGGAGAATTCTTTAATAAAACATATCCTGTATTATTAGTATATAATGAAGATAAAAAATACGTAAAAGAAGTAGAAATAAATGATTTTGCAAATAGTTGGTACATAGACATAGATGATCCAAAAACAAAATATACGATTCAATTAGGAAGAAAATTAAGAGATAGATCAATTGTTGATATGCAAAAAGTAAAAGAGCATAATATTATTTTAAAAACAGATTATTTACCTTTTGCAGATTCTAATACTCTTGAAGCACCAAATGATCATGTACTATTAGAAAGTTTACCAAAATTTATTATATTTAGAAATGTAAAAACAGGTGAAGAAATAGCAAAAGATTTAAGAAAATTCAAAGATATATTCGGTAAAAGATATAGTGTTAAAGACTTTTACAATAATCATTACGAAGATGAATTATCAGAAGGTATGTTTGATATGGCTAATCCATCATCAAGACTTTCAAGTTCAACTTTTAAATAAAATTAAGAGTGCCATGGGGGCGGACTCATGGGCACAATTATAAAATGTGTGCCAAATAGTCCGTCTTTATGGCACTTATGCGTCGAAAGGGAAAAATTAATGAAAAATGTTAAAGGATATGTTAATTTCATCTTACATGCTCATTTACCATATATACATCATCCAGAAGATGATACATATTTAGAGGAAGAATGGCTTTATGAAGCAATTTCAGAATGTTATATTCCTTTGATTTTAAACTATAAGAAATTGGAAGAAGAACATGTAGATTTTAGAATAACAATGACAATGACACCACCTCTTTTAAATATGTTAGATAATAAATTACTTCAAGAAAGATATATAAAATATCTAGAAAAACATATAGAACTTTGTGAAAAAGAAGTAAAAAGAACTGTATATGATGCAAGACTTAACAACTTATCAAAGTATTATCTAGATAGATATAAAAATGATTTACATGTGTTTAAAGACGAATACAAATGTAATTTAATTACAGCATTCAAGCATTTTCAAGATGCTGGTTATTTGGAAATTATTACTTGTGGTGCAACTCATGGTTATTTTCCTATATTATATGTAAATGAAAAAACGGTTAGAGCTCAAATTGCAGTTGGTGTTCAAACATATGAAAAATATTTCGGAAGAAAGCCTAGAGGAATTTGGCTTCCTGAATGTGGTTATGTTCCAGAAGCAGATAAATATTTAAAAGAGTTTGGAATACAATATGCAATTGTTGAAACACATGGTGTTTTATATGCAGATCCTACACCAATTTATGGAACATATGCACCAATTGTTTCTCCAGAAGGACTAACAGTATTTGCCAGAGATTTAGAGTCTTCAAGGCAAGTTTGGAGTTCTATCAATGGATATCCTGGAGATTTTAATTATAGAGAATTTTATAGAGATATTGGTTATGATTTAGATTATGAATATATAAAACCTTATGTTGCAGCAAATGGAGCAAGAGTTAATACTGGAATAAAGTATTATAGAATAACAGGAAAAGATTGTCCAAAAGACTATTATGATGTACAATGGGCAAAGGACTCAGTAGAAAAACAAGCAGGACATTTTATGGACTGTAGAACTGCACAAATAGAACATTTATCATCTTATATGGAAGCTCCTCCTATTATTACATGCCCATATGATGCAGAACTTTATGGACATTGGTGGTATGAAGGACCATATTGGTTATATATATTGTTCAAAAAAATATATTATGATGAATGTAACTTTAAACTAATTACACCTAGTGAATATATTGATATGTATCCACAAATGCAAGTTTCTACTCCATGTAGATCAAGTTGGGGTGCAAACGGATATAGTGAAGTATGGTTAAATCAAACTAATGATTATGCACATAGACATCTTCATAAAGCAGGCGATAGAATGTGTGAGCTTGCAGGAATGTTTCCAAACGAAGGGGATACTTTAAGAAGACAAGCATTAAATCAATGTGCAAGAGAGCTTCTTTTAGCACAAAGTAGTGACTGGTTGTTTATTATTACAAATGGAACAATGGTAGATTATGCACATAAAGCTATAAAAGATCATATTGGAAGATTTACAAAACTATATTATCAAATTAAAAATGATAAAATAGATGCAAAATATTTATTAGATGTTTTTGACAAAGATGATATTTTCCCAGAAATAGATTACATGATTTATAATTAATATTGGAGGATGTTTATGAATGTTTATGATGAAGTAAATGGTTTAGCAAAAGCAATTAAAGAGTCTAAAGAGTATTTAGAATATAAACAAGTTAAAGCATTACTTTTAGCAAATCCCGAACTAAAAGAAAAAGTAGATGAGTTTGAAAAAATTCGCTATGAAGAACAACTTTTAGCACTTCAAGGTGAAAAACAAAGTGAAGAAAAAATGAAAAAGCTTCAGGAACTTTATCAGATTCTTGTAAAAGATAATATGGTAAAAGATTATTTTGATAAAGAGGTAAGATTTAATGTTCTTATTGCAGATGTAAATAAGATTATAGGTGATGCAATTAAAGATGTTCTATAATTAGAGTCTCCTTTATAGGAGACTTTTTTAATTTTGGGAGTTATTATGGAAAAAATAAAAAGTTTTTTGTTAGATAATAAATTTATATTACTTATAGCATTTTTTACAGTATTATTATTAATGCTGCCAAACTTGCAGAAAGATTTAGTATTTGGTGATGATTATGCATTTCATCTAGCAAGAATACAAAGTGTTTCTGATTCAATAAAACATGGAGTTTTTCCGGTAAAGATAAATGCCTCATTAGTAAATAAATTTGGTTATGCTTCATCTATGTTTTATCCAGATTTCTTCTTATATTTACCAAGTTTATTAATTCTAGTTTTTAGAATAAATGTAATTACTGCATATAAGATTTTTGCATTTATCGTTTTATGCTTTATGTTTTTAATTATATATAAATCAATGCTTTATTTAACTGAAGAAAGATATTCTGCAATTTTTGGAACGATATTTTTCATGCTATCAAAAGTAATGGTTTTAACAATTTATTCAAGATTTGCATTAGGTGAATTTTTAGCTTTTCCGTTTATGATAATGTCGATTATACGGAATGTATGATTATTTATATAGAGATTTTAATAAACCACAATATATATTTTTAGGATTTTTAGGATTAATTAATACACATATTATATCAACAATAATTACATTAGTTATATGTTTGATAATGATTATGTTTGGAATTAAAAAAAGCATAAAAAATATTAAAAATTTAGTGAAATTAGTAGTATTAGCAGTAATAGTTTTGCTTATATCATCATATTTTTGGATGCCAATGTTAGAACAATTATATTTTCAAAAGTTTAAATTATCTAATCCTTGGAAAACAGCAAGTGATGATACATATACATTGTTTAATTATTTAGGAAATTGGAAGTATAGTATAGGATTTTCTGTTTCAATAGCATTACTGCTATTACTTTATGGAATACTTACAAATAAGATAAGTAAAGAATCAAAAATATTTTTTGGCTATTTTGTAGGAATTTCAGTATTTCTTTTAAGCCCTATTATTTGGAAAAGATTAAGCTATTTTTTAAATTTTTTACAATTTAAATGGAGATTAATAAGTATTTTAACTGTAATTATTACATTATCAATATCATTAGCTTATAGAGATTACTTAAAAGATTCGAGTGATAAGAAGAATAAAAAAATATTAATTATTTCTTTTATAATTTTATTTTTATTAACAATATATAACTATCATTTTGAAGACACAATCGATTTTAAGATGGATGAAAAATTTGTTTATGCTAATATATATTCCGGTACACAATCACTTGGAATAGGTGCAGAATATATGCCAATTGAACTTCAGGATGCATATTCTTTATATAAAATTAACCCTAATTCTGCATATACAAGTACTAACTATACTATTGATGACGAAATTAAAGGTGTAAAATATCCTAATCTTAACTTTATTTTTAATAATTCAGGAATAGATCAGAAAGAAATAACAATACCATTTGTTTATTATTATGGCTATGTAGCTAACATTACAACTAAAGAAGGAGAAACATATCCAATTGAAGTTTCAAAAGATAAAAATGGACTCGTAAAAATACAAATACCTAAAAATTTAGAAGGTGAAATTCGTGTATGGTATAATGGTACGAAAATACAAAAAATAAGTTTAATAATATCAGTTGTTTCTATTATAAGTACTATAGTTGGATTATTTATTATCAAAAGAAGAAAGAGATAGTTTTATCTCTTTCTTTTTGCGTGAAAATATTTAAAAAAAACTACCATTTATTTATGTTTTAGTATATAATATTGTCGAAAAAATATATTTTAGGAGTAAAGGAATGAATAAAAAATGGGAACTTTATTGCCATGATGAATCGAAAATAAAAGAGATTTCAGAAAAATATCATATTCCAGAATTATTAGCTACAGTATTAGTAAATAGAGGAATAGAAGATATCAATTTATTTTTAAATCCAACAAGAAATGATTTCCATGATCCAAATTTAATGCCTGATATGAAGCAAGCTGTTGACAGAATTATAAAAGCAATAGATAATCAGGAAAAAACAATTATTTATGGCGATTATGATGTTGATGGAATTACTAGTATTACTGTATTAAAAAAGTTCTTGAAGGAACGAGGTTTAGATGTTGGCTATTATATACCAAACAGATTAGATGAAGGATATGGATTAAATAAAGATGCAATAAAAAGTATTGCAGAAGAAGGTTATAAACTAATTATTACAGTTGATTGTGGAATATCAGGAACAGAAGAAGTAGATTATGCTTATAGTTTAGGAATGGAAGTGATAATAACAGATCACCATGAACCACTTGATGTTTTACCAAACGCATTAGCGGTAGTAGATTGTAAAAGAAAAGATAATAAATATCAATGCAATTGTTTAGCAGGGGTTGGTGTAGCATTTAAATTAGTTCAAGCTCTTTCTATTAAATTAGAATTAGATGAAAAAGATTATTTAAAATATTTAGATATTGTTTGCATTGGAACAATTTCTGATATTGTACCATTAATAGATGAAAACAGAGTTATTGCAAAACTTGGATTAAAATTGATTGAACAAACTAAAAATCCAGGAATAAAAGCTTTGCTAAATGCAACTGGATATAAAGAAATAAATTCTAATACTATTTCATTTGGAATGGCTCCTAGAATAAATGCATGTGGTAGAATGGGACATGAAATAGATGCTCTAGATTTATTTTTAACAGATAATATAGTGCAAGCAAATGATATTACATCAAAATTAAATGATTATAATAAACAAAGACAAGAAATAGAAAAGAGAATTTTTGATGAAGCGATTCATAAAATAGAAAACGAAGAGCCAAAAGACTGCAATGCAATTATATTAGGCGCAGAGAATTGGCATCATGGAGTAATTGGAATTGTTTCATCAAAAATAACAGAGTTATACTATAAGCCAAGTATATTAGTTTGTTTTGAAGGAGAAGATGGCAAGGGCTCAGGAAGAAGCATTCAAGGTTTTGATTTACATGGAGCTTTATGTAATACAAGTGAATACCTAGAAAAATATGGTGGACATGAAATGGCTGTTGGGCTTAGTTTAAAAAAGAAAAATTTTAAAATTTTCAAACAAAAATTTGAAGAAGAAGCAAAAGCAGCTAATATTGAGAAATTTGTTCCTGTTATTAATGTAGATAAAGAAGTTACATTAAAAGATTTAAGCATAGAACAAGTTAATAGTTTAAAATTACTAGAACCATTTGGAGAGGCAAATAAAAACCCAATTTTCTTATATAAGAATTTAAAAATAGATTCTATAAGAGCTTTATCAGAAGGAAAACATTTAAAATTAACTCTTAAAGATGGAAGTACAATTATTAATGCAATTGGATTTAATATGGGAAAATATTCAGAAGAATATTTAATTGGTGACAAAATAGATGTTTTAGGATATCTTGAAACAAATATGTTTAATGGAATTGAAAGTGTACAAATTAATATAAAAGATATCAGAAAATCTTACTAATAATTAGAAAGGATAAAGAAATGCCTGAAGAAGAGAAAAAAGAAGTAACAATTGAAGATCTTATAACTAAGCAAAAAGAAAATTACTCTAATGCAAATATAGATTTAATTAGAAGAGCTTATGAATATGCAAAAACTAATCATGGTGACCAACTTAGAAAGTCAGGTGAGGCCTATATTATTCATCCTCTAAATGTTGCATATATTTTGGCAACTTTAGGTTTAGATGATGAAACTTTATGTGCAGCTCTTTTACATGATGTTGTAGAAGACACACCTGTAACACATGAAGAACTTACAAGGGACTTTGGAGAAACAATTTCTGAAATGGTGGCTGGAGTTACAAAACTTAGTCAATTTACATATAATACTCAAGAAGAACAGCAAGTAGAAGATTATAGAAAAATGTTCTTAGCTATGGGAAAAGACATAAGAGTAGTATTAATTAAATTAGCTGATAGACTGCATAATATGAGGACATTACAGTATTTATCAAGAGAGAGACAAATTGCAAATGCTACAGAAACCCAAAATTTATTTGCACCTCTTGCCAATAGATTAGGTATTTATTCTTTAAAATGGGAACTTGAGGATTTAAGCTTTAAGTATTTGAATCCAGAAGCATATAATGAAATAATTGAAGGATTAGATAAGAAAAGAGAAGAAAGACTAAAGTTTTTAAATGAGATTCAGTCAAATATTGAAAAAGAGCTTGAAGCTCAAAATATTAAAGCAGAAGTTACTGGAAGAGCAAAACATATTTATAGTATTTATAGAAAAATGCAGAGGGATAATAGAACTTTAGATCAAATTTATGATTTATTTGCTCTTCGTATTTTAGTTGATGATATTAAAGATTGTTATGCTGCTTTAGGTGTTGTTCATGAAATGTTTTCACCAATGCCTGGAAGATTTAAAGATTATATTGCTGTTCCAAAAAAGAATATGTATCAATCAATACATACAACTCTTTTGAGTACAACAGGAACTCCATTTGAAGTTCAGATAAGAACATGGGATATGCATAGAACAGCAGAATTCGGTATCGCAGCACATTGGGCATACAAAGAAGCAAGTAACAAAGGAACAAAAGAAAATGTAGTAGTAACAGATGATAAACTAGCATGGCTTAGAGAAACACTAGAATGGCAAAAAAATACAGAAAACCCAGATGAATTTTTGAATACGTTAAAAACGGAACTTTTTGAAGATGAAGTATATATATTTACTCCAAAAGGTGAAATTAAAGTTTTACCAAAAGGAGCAACACCAATTGATTTTGCTTATAGCATTCATGAGCAAGTAGGACATAGAATGATTGGTTGCAAAATAAATAGTAAAATGATGCCTATTATTACTCCTCTTAGAAATGGTGATATTGTTGAAATAATGACATCAGAGCAACCAAAAGGTCCAAGTAGAGATTGGTTAAAATTTGTAAAAAGTTCTTCAGCAAAAACAAGAATAAATCAATATTTTAAGAGAGCTCAAAGAGCTGAAAATATTGAACGTGGAAAAGAATTAATAGATAGAGAAGTAAAGAAAATAGGAATAAAATATGCAGACATTGTAAAACCAGAGTGGTTAGATGTTGCAATGGAAAGATATAAATTTGCTACTTTAGATGATATGTATGCAAGTATAGGATTTGGTGGAATATCTGCGAATAAGATTATAGCAAGACTTCTTGAAGAATACAAGAAAGAACATCAAGAAGAAGATTTCGAAGCGAAAATTGAAGAATTATCTAAAGCAAAACCCGTTAGAAATAGACCTTCTAAAAATGGAGTTGTAGTAAAAGGAATTGATAACTGTTTAGTAAAACTTTCAAAATGTTGCAATCCTTTACCAGGTGATGAGATAATAGGATATATTACAAAAGGAAGAGGAGTTTCTGTCCATCGTACAGACTGTGTAAATGTTAAAGATTTATTAAATGAAGAAAGCAGAATGATTGATGTGTATTGGTTCGACGATGTTAACGGCTCTTATAAAGTTGAAGTTGAAGTATTAGCAAATGACAGAAATGGTTTATTAAAAGATATTATTAAGCAAATAGAAAATGCAAAAATAAAACTTACTGGAATGAATTCAAGAGCAACAAAAGAAGGAGTTGCGATTATTGATATTTCTATGGAAGTTGAAAATATAGATGAATTAAACAAATTAATTAATTCATTTAGAAATGTAGAAAGTGTATATGAAGTAAACAGGAAAAGAGGATAGGAGAATACAAATGATTTTAAAAAGAGTACAAGTTAAAACAACACAGGTTAATTTATTAACAAATAGTTATGTAATTTGTGATGAGGATAGTAAAGAGGCAATGATAATAGATCCAGGTGGAGAGCCTGAAAAACTTGCTGAAGTATTAGATATTTTAGGCGCAAATTTAAAATACATATTTTTAACACATTGTCATGCAGATCATATAGGTGGAGTTGCAGAACTAAAAAGATTAAAAGGTGGAAAGATTTTAATAAGTAGAGCAGATAGTGAGGGATTATATAATGAAGAAGTTAATTTAGCTTATTTTATTAATATGGAAAAACCTGAACTAGAAGCTGATTCAAGATTAGATGATAATGACTTAATTCATATTGGAAACATTGAATTTAAGGTAATCGCCACACCAGGCCATACTAAAGGCGGATTATGTTTGTACTCAGAAAAAGAAGGATTAGTATTTACCGGTGATACAATGTTTTCAGGAACATGGGGCAGAACAGATTTACCTACAGGAAGTTTTGAAGAGATTATTAATTCAATAACAAATAGATTAATGATTTTACCAGATGAAACAATTGTATATCCTGGACATGGAAAAATAACAATGATACAAGATGAAAAAAATATTTATTTAGAATTGAGAGGAAAAGATTTTTAGGAAAGAAGGAAAATTTTATGATACAAAAACCAAAAGGAACAAGAGATTTATTACCAGATGAATCTTACAAATGGAAAGAAGTTGAAAACAAAATACAAAAGCTTTTTGAAAGTTATGCATTTAAAGAAATTAGAGTTCCTGTTTTTGAACACACAGAATTATTTTTAAGAGGTGTTGGAGAAACGACAGATGTTGTTCAAAAAGAAATGTATACATTTGATGATAAAGGTGGAAGAAGTATTACATTAAGACCTGAAGGCACAGCAGGAGCGGTTAGAGCATATTTAGAAAATGGAATGGGAAGTAATCCGAGCCCTACTAAAATATGGTACAATATGGCAATGTATAGATATGAAAATGTGCAAAAAGGAAGACTAAGAGAATTTCATCAAATAGGTGCTGAACTTATTGGTTCAGAAAGCTATTTAGCAGATGTTGATGTTATATTAATGGCTAATAATATTTTTAAAATATTGAATATTCCTAATATTAAACTAAATATTAATAGCATAGGATGTCCAAAATGTAGAGCTGAATATCAAAAAGTATTGAAAGAATTTATAGGCAAAAACTTAAACGAATATTGTGATACTTGCAAAACAAGATTTGATAAAAATCCAATGAGAATACTTGATTGCAAAGAAAAGAAATGTAAAGAATTAAATGTTGGTGCTCCAATGATGATAGACTACTTATGTGATGAATGTAAAGAACATTTTGAAAAAGTAAAACAAGGTTTAAGGGAAAACAATATTAATTATGAAATTGATAGTACAATCGTAAGAGGATTGGATTATTATACAAAAACTGTATTTGAATTTGTAGATGAAAAATCAGGATTAACAGTTTTAGGCGGAGGAAGATATGATGGCTTAGTTGAAGAATTTGGAGGACCATCTACGCCTGCAATTGGATTTGCCACAGGAGTTGAAAGACTAATGGAAATGTATAATGAGTATAATCCAGATTTAAAAGACAAAATTCCAGATATTTATATTTTATCAATGGGTCAAAGAGCAAATCAAAAAGCTTTTGAACTATCAGAAAAACTAAGACTTGAAGGATACATAGTTGAAAAAGATATTATGGAAAGAAGTTTTAAGTCTCAAATGAAATATGCAGATAAAATTATGGCTAAAAAGCTACTAGTAATAGGAGATAATGAATTAGATACAAATAGAGCTAAAATAAAAAATATGCAAACTGGAGAAGAAATTGATGTTGATTTAGAATTAGAATCAATTAAAAATTTATTGTAATAAATAAAAAGCCTCTTAATAAAATTGTTAAGAGGCTTTTCTATGTTTGTTATAAAATTAAAAGATATAATTAATAATATAGTAAAAATAATAATTCTACTTATAGCATTTATTATTTTTTTTATATTCGCTAAAAAAGTTGAATTTAAAAGAATATTTCCATTTAATATAAATGTTTTGAATAGGACTGTTTTAATTTCTGATTATAAAGAAAATATTTCAAATGCTAAATATCGTGGAAAAAACAAGTTATTATTATCGAAATTGGCAATTTTTTCTCTAGAAAAAGAAGGAGAAACTATAAAAAAGGAAGAAGTATCTGAAGAGAAAAATATTATAAAAGAAGCCACGAATATAACAAAAGTTAGTATTTTACCACAAATAGAAACACATGTTATAGAGGAAAACAATATACCAGATAATTATACAAATATTTATAATACAGTAAAAATTAAAAATGAATCAGATTACAAATTAACAGAAGAGATTCTAAATGATAATTATGATTTGTCAAACAAAAATGATATTATTATATATCATACTCATACGTGTGAGAGCTACACTCCTACAAGTGAAAACTACTATAGTCAAACTGGAAACTATAGGACTACAAATTCGAACTATTCTGTTGTAAGAGTTGGTAGTGAATTAGAAAAAGATCTATCATTACTTGGATTTAATGTGTTACATGATAAAACATATCATGATTATCCTGCATATACTGGTTCATATACCAGAGGACTTTCTACAATTAGTAAGATACTTTTACAATCTAATGCTGAATTCATAATAGATCTTCATAGAGATGCAATTCGGAAATTTAAGTTCTTATGCTCCAACAGTACAAATTGGAGATGAAGTGGTTGCACAGTTGATGTTTGTAATTGGAACTGATGGAGGAGATTTAGAACATCCTGATTGGAAAAATAATTTAAATAATGCTATTAGAATTCAAGAAAAAGCAAATGAAATGTATCCAGGTCTATTTAAACCAATCATTTTAAGAAATTCTAGATATAATCAACATGTAAGAAAAGGAGCTTGTATTATAGAAGTAGGAGCAACAGGAAATACACTTGAACAAAGCGTTGCAAGCATGAAATATTTAGCGAATATTATAAATGAAGTCTTAAAAAATTAAAAGCAATTGAAACATAGTAATCAATTGCTTTTTTTATTATTTAATTTCTACAACTTTTTTTGTATAATCTAAATTTGCTATTGGGTCTTTTTTAAATCCCATAGTGTAAATGTTTGTTGCCAAAATATCTTTTTCTAACATCGATTTTAAATTTGAATTTCCAGGAGAATCCATGAATTTTTTTACTGAAACTATTATATTTAATTTTGGATTTGCAGCAGCAATAGCTGAAATAATTCTTTTTCCATGTTTATTAAAGCCTAATACTCTAATATATGGAGTAACTTTTTTAGAGCTAGATATATCCTTTTCTGTGATACCTAATAATACATATAATAAAATTCTTTGAATACGGCTTTGCGTATAACGTTTAGATTTTATCCCATTTATTAAATCTTTAATATTAGTGCATTGATTAGCAACTTCTTTAATTTTATTTTCTAATCCTTCACTTACATCAGGGAGAGATTTTATTTCTGCTAAACTCATTTTCCTTAAAGTATAGATAATTTGTTTTTCAAAAACAGAAATATCTTTAACAATTTTTCCATCTTGTATACGATTTTCCAAAATTTCATATGTTTCTAAAGGAACTACATAATGTACGTTTTTCTTGGCTTTAATCATTGTTCTTATGGCAGTAGCACTTGCAATTCCTTTTTTCACATTTGTGCTATTATAATCACTATAATCTCTTTTTATAGTTAAAGGTGTGATATTACTTTTTTGTCTTTTTAATGCTTTTAAATATTCAACTCCTAAAATATTATTAGGATTTGTAAGAATTTCAGTATATTTTTTGGAACTACCAAAAAATTGTGAAATAGCAATTTCTCTTGCTTTAGGATATGAAAGGCCAGAACGAAGCTGAGCTTTTATTAGTGCAGAAAATTCCTTTGGTTCATTATAAAGTATATCAGCAATATCATTCATAGCATTTATTTCACCAATTTCACTTCCAAAAGATACATAATCTACAACTCCAAGACTGTTTAATAATTTAATAGCACCATCTGCAAAGTTTTCAGCACTAGATAATGCATAAACCGTGGGAAGCTCTAAAACTAAATCAACTCCGTTTTTTATTGCCATTTCTGCTTTTGTCCATTTATCTACAATAGAAGTATCACCACGTTGTATAAAGTTACCACTCATAACGGCAACAGAAAAGTCAGTTTTTGTTAATTTTTTAGATAATTCTAAGTGATGTAAATGACCATTATGAAAAGGGTTGTATTCAGATACTATTCCTAAAATTCCATCCAAAATATATCACCACCATTATTGTATTATTCATAAATTATTGATATAATATCATATATTCGTGAAAAAAACAAATTAATAATTAATAAGTGTAGGAAGGTTTTTATGAAAGAAGTTACAATATATACAGATGGCGCATGCTCAGGAAATCCAGGCCCTGGAGGATGGGGAGCAATTTTAATGTGTGAAGGAAAACAAAAAGAAATATCAGGAGCCTCTAAACAAACAACTAATAATATTATGGAAATTACTGCTGTTTTAGAAGCTTTAAGATTGTTAAAAGTTGAATGTAATGTTCAAGTATATAGTGATAGTGCATATGTTGTAAACGCCTTTAATCAAGGATGGATTGAAAATTGGATAAAAAATCATTGGAGAACAGCTAATAAAGAACCTGTTAAAAATCAAGATCTTTGGGAAGAATTATATAATCTTACTAAAAAACACAATGTAGAATTTATAAAAGTAAAAGGACACAGTGATAATGAATATAATAATAGATGTGATTATTTAGCTACTAGTGCCATAAAGAATATAGAATAAAGGAGAAAAAATATGATAGGTTTTTATGCTGGATCTTTTGATCCTTTTACAAATGGACATTTAGAAATTGTTAAAAAAAGTTCAAAATATTTTGATAAAGTAATTGTTGGAATAGGCGAAAATTCCGAGAAAAAACGTAGAGTTGATAGAGAAAAAATGAAAACAGCAATTGAAAAAACATTAGTTATTGAAGGAATATATAATGCAGAGGTTATTACTTATAATTCTTTAACAACAACAGAAGCAAAAAAATATAATGCAGATATATTAATTCGAGGATTAAGAAATGGAACAGATTATCAATATGAAGAAAATATCGCTGCATTTAACAAAATAAATTCCAGAATTGATACATGCTATCTAAGAGCTGAGAATTTAGGATACTTATCTTCAAGTTTAGTAATGGACTTATATGCTCATGGTGAAGATATCAGTAAATATGTCCCTGAAGAAGTAAAAAAAGTTGTAGTTGAGGGTTAGAAATGATAATAGGAATAACTGGAACCTCAGGGTCTGGAAAGACTACTGTTGGAAATATTTTGTCAAAAAGAGAAGATGTTTTTGTGATAGATGCTGATTCTGTTGCTAAAGAATTAAATAAACCAAATACTTCGTATATGAAAGCAATTAGAAGTAGTTTAGGAAATGACTTTTTCTTAGAAGATGGTAATTTAGATAGAAAAAAACTTGCTGATGAAATTTATTCAAATAATAATTCTAGGGAAAAATTAAATTCACTTACATTTAAATATGTTGTTGATGAAATATTAGAAATAATAAAAAATGATGTAGATGAAAATAAAAATTATATAGTGCTTGATGCGCCACTACTATTTGAGTCAGGACTACATAATTTTTGTGATTATACAATTTCTTTAATTTCTGAATATGAAACTAAAGTTAAAAGAATTTGTGATAGGGATAATATAACTGAAGAAACAGCCAAAAAAAGATTAAGTATTCAGCATGACGATAATTATTATATAGAAAAATCTGATTATGTTATAAATAATTATGCTGGATGTAATTTAGAATTAGAAATAGAAAGGATTATAAATAAAATAGAACAAATATGAAAGTTTCAGATTTTAATTACGAATTACCACAAGAATTAATAGCTCAACATCCTTATGATAAAAGAGATGAAGCAAGATTAATGGTGTTAGATAAAAAAAATAAAACGATAGAACATAAAGTATTTAAAGATATAATAGATTTTTTAAATCCAGGAGATTGTTTAGTAATTAATAATACAAAAGTTATACCAGCAAGATTATTAGGCCTAAAAGATACAGGTGCTAAAATAGAATTTCTTCTATTAAAAAGAATAGAAGAAGATACATGGGAAGCTATGGTAAGACCAGGACATAAATTAAAACCTGGAACAAAAGTATCTTTTGGAGATGGAATATTAAAAGCAGAAGTTTTAGATGTATTAGATGGTGGAAATAGAAAAGTAGTTTTTGAGTATGATGGAATATTTAATGAAGTTTTAGATAAAGTTGGATTAATGCCACTTCCACCATATATTACAGAAGCAACAAAAGAAGATCAGAAAAAATATCAGACTGTTTATGCCAAATATGATGGCTCTGCTGCTGCACCTACTGCGGGATTACACTTTACTAAAGAACTCTTGAAACAGATTGAAGAGAAAGGTATTTCAATTGCAAATGTGACATTACATGTTGGTATAGGAACATTTAGACCTGTTAAAGTAGAAAATGTCGAAGAACATGAAATGCATTCAGAACATTTTTATATCAAGAAAGAAGATGCTGATAAAATAAATAAAGCAAAAGAAGATGGACATAGAGTAATAGCAGTTGGAACAACTTCTTGTAGAGTATTAGAATCTGTTAGTGATGAAAACGGAATGATGACAGAATTCGAAGGAGATACAAGCATTTTTATATATCCAGGCTATAAATTTAAATGTATAGATGGATTAATTACAAATTTTCATTTGCCAGAATCAACACTGATAATGTTAGTTTCTTCTCTTGCTGGAAGAGAATATATATTAAAAGCATATAATGAAGCTGTTAAAGAAAAGTATAAATTCTTTAGTTTTGGCGATGCAATGTTTATTAAATAAAGGAGAAATGATGGAAGCAATTACTTATGAATTACTACATATAGATAAAAACTCTGGTGCTAGAAGAGGAGTTATTCACACACCACATGGAGATATTCAAACACCAGTATTTATGCCTGTTGGTACACAAGCAACTGTAAAAGCAATGACACCTGATGAATTAAAAGAAGAAATAAAAGCCGAAATTATATTAGGAAATACATATCATTTATTTTTAAGACCAGGCCATGAACTAATAAAAGATGCCGGAGGGCTTCATAAATTCATGAATTGGGATAGGCCAATACTTACTGATAGTGGAGGTTTCCAAGTATTTAGTTTAGGACAAGCTGGACTTAGAAAAATTGCAGAAGATGGAGTAGAATTTCGTTCTTATTTAGATGGAAGTAAAAATTATATGAGTCCTGAAATATCGATAGAAGTACAACAAGCTCTTGGCTCTGATATAATGATGTGTTTTGATGAATGTTGCCCATATCCATCAACATATGAATATACAAAAAAATCCATGGAAATGACAACTAGATGGGCAGCTAGATGTAAGGAAGCATGGACAAATCGTAATATGCAGGGATTGTTTGGAATAATTCAAGGTGGATTTTATAAAGATTTAAGAGAAAAAAGTAGTAAAGATTTGATAGCTATGGACTTTCCTGGATATGCTATTGGAGGAATTAGTGTAGGAGAACCTAAACCTGAATTTTTAGATATATTAAGATATACAACTCCATTAATGCCAGAAAATAAACCAAGATATTTAATGGGAGTTGGATCACCAGATTATTTAATTGAAGCAGCACTTGCAGGAATTGATATGTGTGATTGCGTATTACCTACTAGAATTGCAAGACATGGTACTGCAATGACAAGTTCAGGAAAAGTAGTAGCTAGAAATGCAATATATGAAAGAGATTTTTCACCTCTAGATCCTGAATGTGACTGCTATACATGCAAAAATTATACAAGAGCTTATATAAGACACTTAATAAATACAAAAGAAATATTAGGCATAAGATTATTATCAATTCACAATCTAAGATTCTTGACTAAATTAATGGATAGAGTTAGAATAGAAATAGAGCATGATAATTTATTAAACTTTAGAGATGAATTTTATAAAAAATATGGTTATACAAAAGAATAACGGAGGGGACTATGAATTTAAACGAGAGTGACGAGTACAAAGTAAAAATTGAGAAGAATCTAAGGCATAGACGAGGAGTAGCATATTCTATTGGATTATGTGCTGTTCTAGTTGGACTTTTAATTGTTTTGATATATGTAATTCAATATCAAGATTCTGTTACAATGAAGTATTTCGTAAATGATAGACAAGTAGCATCATTAGAAGGTGTTATTAAAGATTTAAGCCAGAAATCTGGAGAACATGATTATTATTTTGATATACAATCAATAGAACAGTTAGTTTATGGTGATCAACATTATAAACAAGGTGAATATAAAAAATATAACGAAAATATAGATAGTTGTTATATTGAAAATCCATGTGAAATTATAGCAATAACAGCCGAAAAAAATTATTACACAAAATATACACAAATTACATCAGATGTCACAATTGCTGGATTTCCAATAACATCAAAAACAAATAATGGATATTCAGAAGATTTCTTTATTGAAAAACCAGTTAAATTAATAGATAACAGACTATATGTTAGTATGGATGATGTTGGAACAATGTTTAACATTCAAATTAATTGGGATAATCCATATAGATTTAAATTATATACAATGGATGTAATTGTTGAGTCTGCAAAACCAATAGTAGCTAGAGCTGGTTACCAAAATCTTAGTGGATATTTTGAAAATTTGAAAGCAATTTTAGATGGATATGCAATTGTATCTGATCCACAAAACCCTGAGTTATTCGGTGTATTATCATTATCAACAGGAACTGAAATTTTAGGAACAAAATATAAAGATATTAGATATGTGCAAAATTTAAAAGAGTTTTATTTAACAGCTGAAAATGGAACAATGGGATTGGCAGATTCAACAGGAACACCTTTCATTCCTGTTCAAAGTAATTATACAAGCATTTCAATATTAGACGAACAAAAAAGATTATATTTAGTAGGAAAAGATAGACAATATGGTGTTGTTGATAAAAAAGGACAAGAAATTATTTTCGTTGAATATGATCAATTAGGTATTGATATTTCAAAATTTGAATATGATGATTTAACAAATGGTAATTTATTATTTGAAAAATGTATTCCTTTTTTCAAAAAAGAGGCTGATAAAACCACTATTACTAACATTAACAGTAAGGACAACACCAATATAAAAGGAACATATGGATTATTGGATTTAGACGGAAATGTCATACCAGATATTTCATGCGATAGTTTTGGTTATATTTCTTTAAATTCTAGCTCAAATTCAACAAGAGATAGAAGTACATTAATTATACCAGAATCAATGGGAATAAAAGGAATTATTTATAACAGAGGAGATAGATATGGTATCTACATTGTAGATGGAAATGAAAATACTCCAAATATTCCGGCTTCATTCGCAAAAATTTATGTTGCTATTAAAGATGGACAAAAAGATTATTATTTAGAAACAATAGATAATCAAACAATTCGTTTAGCAGACTATTTAGCAGATAATGGATATGTAAAAAAACAAACTTCCGTACAACCAGCACCAACTACTTCTAATGAACCAACAAATACAGCAATAGAAAACACTGTAGAAACAATAACTGAAGAACCAGTTTCATCACAAGAAATAAAGAATGAAGTTGGTACAGAGCCAGCAATGGAAGAAGGAGTTTCAAATGAAGTAGTTACTGATAGTATTGAAGAAAATGTAGAATCAAATGAAATTATTGAAGAAAATAACATTGTAGAATAGAGTTTTAAAAGAATAAAAATGGCTTCTATAAATATAATTTATAGAAGTCTTTTTTGTTTGGAGGGAAAAATGAAAAAATATTTAAAAGGAATTTCTATATCTTTGTTTTTATCACTTAGTATGATTTTTGTTCTATCTATTCTGGTTAGTAATACTAAATTTAGTGAAAGTTTGATTAAACCAGCTACGATGATAATTACTTTTATTTCTATTTTTTGTGGTGCGTATTCAGTATCAAAGACGAAAAAAGAAAAAGGAATTGTAAATGGAATTACTATGGGAATAATCTATGTAGGAATATTATATTTAATATCAGTAATATTAAATTATGGCTTTTATCTAACATTGAGTTCTATTATAATGATTGTAATCGGCATGATTGGTGGACTAATAGGAGGAGTGATTGGTGTGAATTTTTAAAATTTATTTTTTAAATAAAAATATGTTGATATTTTTATAATTTTAATATACAATTTACAAGAAAAGCGAATGATAGCACTTTACATAAATATTATACAAAGGAGGGAGTATGGTAACTTTTGAAGATGTTGTTAATAACATTGAAGTGAAAGAATTAATAAATAATGCTCAAAAACAACTAGATGTTTTAGGATATACAGAACATTCTTATAGACATGTTAATATAGTAGCTGAAAGAGCAGCATATATATTAAGAACTTTAGGCTATGATGAACATAGAATTGAATTAGCTAAAATCGCTGGATATATGCACGATATAGGAAATTCTGTTAATAGAGTTGATCATGCACATACAGGAGCAATTTTAGCTTATCAAATTTTAAAAGATATGCAAATGGATGCATCAGATAGAACAGAAATCATGATGGCAATTGGAAATCACGACGAATTAACAGGTACAGCTGTAAGTGATATATCTGCAGCGATAATATTGGCAGATAAATCTGATGCACATAGAAGCAGGGTTTCAAAAAAAGATAGAAGCCTATTTGATAAACATGATGAAGTAAATTATGCTGTAACTAGTTCAGAATTAAAAATCGATACTGAAGATAATAAAGCTATCTTAAATTTAACAATAGATACTAATATTTGTCCAGTCATTGATTATTTTGAAATATTTATGGAAAGAACTAAGATGAGTAAAAGAGCAGCAAAATATTTAGGATTATGGTTTGAATTAATAATTAATGATACAAACTTATTATAGGAGGTAGTTATTTTGGAAAAGAAAGTAAGAGTAGTAAAAACAATAGTAATTATATTAGTAGCAGTACTTTTATGCCTAATTGCTTTTGTAGGATTATTTGTTAAACGTTATGGTATATGGACTAATATATTACCTGATTATCAATATGGAATGGAATTAAGCGGATTTAGAGAATTACATTTTGTATTAGACAATTCAGAAGAGGAAAAAGAAGTTTTTCTAGATAAAAATGGAAATTACATGGGAGATGTAAAAGAAACAAGTACATCAGATAGTTCAGGAGTTTCTGTATCTATGGTAGATGAAAATGGTGAGGCTGTAGAAAATCCAGAAGAATTGCTAAATGGAGTTACAGATGATGGAACAGAAACAGAAAGTGAATTCATAAAAGAAAAAAGAACTGTAAAAGCAAATCCAGATGAACTTAGAACAATTAATAATTTTGAAAAAACAAAACAAATTATTCAAAACAGATTAAATAAAATAGATTTTAATGAATACAATATTAGACAAAATAATATTACAGGTGAATTAGTAATAGAATTACCTGATAATGAAAATCTTTCATTAGGTGAAGCATTAATTACTACACCAGGAAAAATAACAATTATAGATTATCAAACAGGAATGATATTATTAGACGATTCTCATGTTAAAAGTTCTAATATATTAGGAGCTTCAAATGAGAATGGATATCAAACATATCTACAATTAAAATTTGATAAAGAAGGAACTAATATTTTAAGAGATATTAGTAATAAGTATAGAACAGTTGTAGATGAAGCTGGAGAAGAAACAACAACATATATTTCTGTAAATCTAGATGAATCTACGCTTATATCAACATATTTTGGTGATGAAATAACAAATGGTACTTTACAAATACCATATGGACAAGCAATAACAGATTATAATGAGTATATTGCATTTGCTGAAAATTCTTCATATTTATCTAATGTAATTAATGGTGATAGCCTACCTTTAAAATATACACTAAGTTCAGATAACTATATTAATACATCTGTAAATACAAAGACTCTTTTAATAGTAGAAATAATATTTACTGTTGCAATTTTAGTCGTTTCATTAATAATGATTATAATTTATCGATTAGAAGCAATTAAATTTGTTGGAGCTGGATTAATCTATATTTCTTTAATTGCTTTAATATGCAGATATACTAATGTAGCTATAACATATAATGCATTAATAGCATTTGTTTCTGTAATAGCAATGAATTATTATTTATATTTTAAAATCTTAAAAGATATAAAATCAGGAAAAGGTGCTAAAGAAGCACTAAAAACAAATTTGACAAAACTATTTTTAGCAATTATTCCGGTAGCAATTATAGCAGTAATCTTTATATTTATGTCTAGTATTGTTATTAGCAGTATAGGTATGCTTTTATTCTGGGGATTAGTGTTACTAGCTTTATTAAGTTTAATTGCATTAGTATAGTGAATAAAGGAGAGAAAACATGAAATTAGATAGTTTAAAAAAGATATTATTATTAGGATTAATTTTGCTTATTATAGCTGGAACAATAGTAATTGCATTAAAAGGTTTAAATGTTTCATTACTATTCCACGAGCATGAATCAATATCACTTTTTATTGGAAAAGAAATAGATGTAAATGAATTCAAAACTATTTGTAAGGATGTATTTGGAAATAAGAAATTTATTTTAAGAAAAATTGAAGTGTTTGGTGATTCTATTAATATTAATGCTGATTCAATTACAAACGAAGAATTGGAAGCATTAGCTAATAAAATAAATGAAAAATATAATCAAGAGTATAAAGCAGAAAATATTCATGTAACAACAATTCCAAATATAAGAATTAGAGATATCATAAGACCATATATTAAACCTGTAATAATCTCAGCTGCTTTGATATTGGCATATATGATAATTAGATTTAGAAAAATGAATATTTTAGAATTACTTGGAAAAGGATTTTTAACTATTGCATTAACTGAAGCAGCATTATTAAGCGTTATTGCAATTACTAGAATACCAGTTTCTGCAGTTGTTATTAATTTAATGTTTGTTGTAGCAATGATAGAATTAGTTATTTATAATTATAAAACAGAAAAAAATTACAATTAGTAAAAAAGACTTGATTTTTTCAAATAATTGTAGTAGAATAATTATGCTCTAGAAGAGTAATACCATAAACTTGGTTTATAGGAAATCCTTCTTTTACTCAGTTTATGGCAAATAAAAATTTTATAGGAGGTAAATGTTATGACAAAGGAAAGAAAACAAGAATTAATCGCACAATATAAAAGAGAAGAAAATGATACTGGTTCACCAGAGGTTCAAATAGCTCTTTTAACTGAAAGAATTTCTGAATTAACAGAACATTTAAAAGTTCATCAAAAAGATAATCACTCTAGAAGAGGATTATTAAAGATGATCGGAAAGAGAAGAAATCTATTAAACTATTTAGCTGAAAAAGATATAAATAGATATAGAGATATTGTTAAAAAATTAAATTTAAGAAAGTAATTATGAAAAAGCAGGTAATTTATTTTACTTGCTTTTTTTATACTAATATAGTAAAATATTTGTGGTTATTTATTTGGATAGTAGCTTGTACAATATCTAGTAAAAATTAGACATTGTAGAGGTTACAGTTCAAATAAATAATAGAATTATTTGAGGAGGAATGTAAAATGTTTAAAAGTTACAGTATGGAATTAGCAGGAAGAACTTTAACATTAGAAACAGGAAAAATGGCAGGGCTTGCCAATGGAAGCGTTTTAGTTAAGTATGGAGATACAACAGTATTAGTTAATGTAACAGCTTCTAAAGAACCCAAAGAAGGTGTGGATTTTTTTCCACTTTCAGTAGATTATGAAGAAAGATTATATTCAGTTGGAAAAATACCAGGTGGATATACAAAAAGAGAAGGAAAACCTACAGATAAAGCAATATTAACAGCGAGAGCAATAGATAGACCAATTAGACCTTTATTTCCAAAAGATTTTAGAAATGATGTAGTTGTTAGTTGTTTAGTATTATCAGTAGAACAAGACTGTTCACCAGAAGTATGCGCTATGATTGGTACATCAGCAGCATTATCAATTTCAGATATACCTTTTGGAGGACCTACAGCATCAGTTGCAGTTGGATATGTTGATGGACAAGTAGTTATTAACCCAACAGAAGCTGAGAGGGAAGTAAGTAGATTAAATTTAACGGTTGCAGGAACTGTAGATAAAATAGCAATGATTGAAGCAGGAGCTTATGAATTAACAAACGAAGAAATGCTAAATGCAATAAAAACAGCTCATGTAGAAATTAAGAGAATTTGCGAATTCATTCAAAAAATGAAAGATGAAATTGGAAAACCAAAATTCGAATATACACCTTTTGCAGTTAATGAAGAATTGTATGAACTTCTTTCAGAAAACTTTGGAGAAAGAATGAAACAAGATGTTCAAACTCCAGATAAACCAGAAAGAGATGAAAAAATTTCTAAATTAACAGAAGATGTAAAAGCTTGGTACGGAGAAAAATTTGGTGAAGAAAAATTAGAAGCAGATAAATCAGCAATTGGAGAAGCAATTTACAAATTAGAAAAGAAAACAGTTAGAAAATTAATTTTAGATGAAGGCAAGAGAGTTGATGGTAGAGGAATATATGATATAAGACCATTATCTTGCGAAGTAGGTTTAATCCCTAGAGTTCACGGCAGTGCATTATTTAATAGAGGAAGAACTCAAGTAATGTCTATTGTTACACTTGGAATGAAGAGTGAAGAACAAATGCTAGATGGTATTGATACAGAAGAATCTAAAAGATATATGCATCAATATAATTTTCCAGGATATAGTGTTGGTGAAGCAAAATCATCAAGAGGACCTGGAAGAAGAGAGATTGGTCATGGTGCATTAGCTGAAAAAGCATTAGTTCCAGTACTTCCAACAGTAGAAGAATTCCCATATTCAATAAGAGTAGTATCAGAAATATTAAGTTCAAATGGATCTACATCACAAGGAAGTATTTGTGCATCAACACTTTCATTAATGGATGCAGGTGTTCCAATTAAAAAACCAGTTGCTGGTATTTCTACAGGATTAATTACTGATGAAAATGATCCATCAAGATATGTTGTTATAACAGATATTCAAGGAATCGAAGATTTCTTTGGAGATATGGACTTTAAAGTTGGTGGAACAAGAGATGGTATTACAGCTATTCAAGTAGATATTAAAGTTGATGGATTAAGTTATGATATTATAGCAGAAGCTTTTGACAGAACTTTAAAAGCTAGAACATATATTTTAGATGAAATTATGGCACCTCAAATTGCTGAGCCAAGACCAGAAATTTCTAAATATGCTCCAAAAATCATTAACATGAAAATTAATCCAGAAAAAATTAAAGATGTTATTGGTTCAGGTGGAAAAGTTATTAACAAAATCATTGAAGACACAGGTGTTAAAATTGATATTGAAGAAGATGGATCAGTATTTATTTATTCTGAAGATTTAGAAGGAGCTAGAAAAGCTCAAAGTATAATTGAAGAAATTACAAGAGAAATTGAAGTTGATGGGATATATACTGGAAAAGTTACAAGATTAATGAACTTTGGTGCTTTTATTGATTTAGGTGGTGGAAAAGAAGGATTACTTCATATTTCTAAAATATCTAAAGAAAGGGTAAATAAAGTTGAAGATGTATTTAAAGTTGGAGATGAAGTAACAGTTAAAGTATATGAAATTGATGATCAAGGAAGAATAAACTTAACAAGAAAAGATTTATATTCAGAAGAATCTTCATTATCAGAAGAACCACAAGAGCAACAATAATTTATTAGGACTTAAGATATTTATTTTATAAATGTTTTTGATTGAAGTTTTTTAATTGAAAGAAATTGGATTAGAAACAATAAAAATGAAATGAGGAAGGAACATCTCTGATGAGAAGCTCATTTCATTTTTTAATTAGTCCTATGAAAATTTCTTGATTAAAAAAACAAAAAGAGAAAAAATACTTATAAAATATGAAGAAATATTTATAAAAAATTCATAAAATTTGCATAAATAAGAATCATAAAACTGAATATAATAATTATTATAATTATGTTACGAATTTATTAATTTTTTCTTAAAAACTTGCAATTATTTCCACAAAATGCTATAATTACAAAGTATGGAAAAATATAACATATGAAAAAAGGAGAAGAAAAGTGAAATATTTATATCTTTTGCAACAAGCATTAATATGGATAATAACTATTTACTGGGCATACCAAATAATAGTTAGTTTTTGTTCACTAATTAAATTAAAAGACAAGAAATTATTAATCGAAAAAGATCATAAATTTATGGCTATTATACCAGCTCATAACGAAGAAGCTGTTATTAAAAACTTAGTTGAAAGTTTAAATAATCAAGATTATCCAAAAGAATTATATGATGTTTATGTAATAGCAGATAATTGTACAGATAGAACTGCAGAAATTGCCAAAGATGCAGGAGCAATAGTTATGAAGAGATTTGATGATCTTCATAAAACAAAAGGATTTGCATTAAATTGGTTTTTACAACAAAAAATAGAAGAAAATGCAGATTATGATGCTTTCTGTGTATTTGATGCAGATAACATAGTAGATAAGAATTTCTTAAAAAATATGAATAAAAAACTTTGCCAAGGAGAAGAAATTGTTCAAGGATATAGAGATATCAAGAATCCTACAGATTCATGGATTGCATCTGGATATGCAATATTCTATTGGATGATGAACAGATTCTATCATTTAGCTAGATACAATTTGGGATTATCACCATTAATAAATGGAACAGGTTTTATGGTGAAATTTGATTTAGTGAAACCTAATGGATGGCAGACAATTACTTTAACAGAAGATATAGAATTTTCATTAATAAATATAGCAAAAGGAAGAAGACTAGGATGGGCTACAGACGCAATTGTTTATGATGAACAACCAGTTCATTTTGATCAAAGCTGGTCTCAACGTTCAAGATGGACAGTAGGGCATTTACAATGTATGAAAAATTATACAAAAGACTTGGCAAAAGGAGTAATGGAGAAAAAAACATTAATGAATTTTGATGGTTTATTATACATGTTCGGAATTCCAATGATGTTATTAACATTTTTACTATTAGCTGTAAATGCATTATTATATATGGGAAATGATATGACTTTTGCAGATCTTATGGGAAATTATGCGAGATACTTAATAGCAACATTTATTTTACCAGTTATTACAGGAACTGCTATTATGGCACTTGATAAAAGAAAAATAAAACCTATGTTATTTGGAATTCTATGTTATCCTTTATTTTTAGGTTCATGGATATTAATTAATATAAAATGTATCATTAAACCAAATACAAAATGGGAAAAGATTGAGCATGTTAGAGACATTAATATTAAAGAAGTTAACAATGCTTAAAAATTAATAAAAATTTTGAAATTAGGGGATGGAAAATTTTAAGATTTTCTATCCCTTTTTACTTGTAAAAAAATGAAAAAAATGATAGTATTATTTCATGCATTTTATGCATAAAATTAAATTAAAATAAATTGACAGAAGGGAATAAGGCATGGATGATTTCGAGAAAGAGCTTCAAGATATTGTAGGAAAACAAAATCTATTTATAGATGAGCCTATGAGTAAACATACATCATTTCGAATTGGTGGAATTGCTGATTACTTTGTTAAAATAAATTCAGTAGAAGAATTAAAGAGTGTCCTTGAATTTGCAAATAAAAATAAGTTACCATTTACAATTATAGGAAATGGTACAAATCTTTTAGTTAGAGAAGCAGGAATAAGAGGACTAGTATTAAAAATTAATTTTAATGATTTTAAGATAAAAAAAGTATCTGATGATATATTAATAACTGCAGAGTCTGGAATGAGCTTAGCAAGCCTTTCTTCTATTGCTTTAAAAGAAGAAATCCAAGGCTTAGAATTTTTATCAGGAATTCCTGGTACAGTTGGTGGAGCAATTAGAATGAATGCAGGTGCATATGGTAGTGAAATAAAAGATTTTGTTGTTAAAAGTAGAGTCATGACATATGATGGAAAAATAAAAACATTGCAACTTTCAGAACATCAATTTGAATATCGTAATAGTGTATTTTCAAAAATGAATTGTATAATAATTGATACAACTCTTAAAGTAAAAAAAGGAAACAAAGATGATATAAAAGCAAAAATAGATGAATTATCAGAATCTAGGAGAAAGTCACAACCATTAGAGTATCCTAATGCAGGAAGTACTTTTAAAAGAAAAGAAGGAGTTATTACTGCAAAATTAATTGATGAATGTGGTTTAAAAGGATATAGTGTTGGAGATGCTGAAGTATCTACTAAACATGCTGGCTTCGTTATCAATAAAGGAAAAGCAACAGCTGAGGATGTATTAAGTGTTGTAAATCACATAAAAGAAGTGATAAAAGAAAAATATAATATAGATTTAGACTTAGAAATTTTGGTATTAGGAGAGGAAAAATAATGAAAGCATTTTTAGAATGGTTTAAAGCAAGTACAAAAGTAAAAAGATGGTTTCTATTAATATTATTTGGTATTGTATTAACTTGTTATGGTATAGCAAAAATACTAGTAACAGAAGAACTAACTTTTTTTGAATTAGGAAAAACAGTTATTATATTTGTAGTAGGATTTGTTTCAATAATTGTTAGTGTTGTATTTATACAAAAAAGAACACTAGAAATTATTATAGAAGCAAATAATACTTCAACAGAAAAAGGAAAAAAGGCACAACTTAATTTAAAATCTTTAATCTTTAATAAAAAAGTATATGAAGAAGGACCAAAAGTAGTTGTAATAGGCGGAGGACCTGGACTAAATACTGTTATTGAAGGATTTAAAAAATATACTAATAATATTACTGCAATTGTAACAATGTCAGACTATGGAAATTTACCAACAAAATCTAGAAGAGCATTAGATATGCTTCCTTTAAAAGACATTAAGGATTCTATTATAGCAATGTCTGATAAAGAAGATATAATGAGAAAATTATTTGAGTTAAATTTCCAAAACGAAAGATTAAGAGGTTTGAATTTTGGAGATATATACTTAACAGCTATGAATGAGTCATATAATAATATATCAGAAGCAATTTTAAAAAGTACAGAGGTATTAAACATAAATGGACGAGTTATGCCAGTTACTCTTGATGAAATTACAATATGTGCTGAATTAACAGATGGTACAACAATAAAACAAAAAGAACAAATACCAGAAGCGGTATCAGAAAAAGTTGAAACAATCAGTAGAATATATATTTCTCCATCAAATTGTAGACCATCACCAGGCGTAATTGAATCTATTGAAGATGCAGATGTTATAGTAATTGGACCTGGAAGTTTATATACAAACGTATTACCAAATCTTTTAGTTAAAAACGTTTCAAAAGCAATTAAAGATAGTAAAGCAATGAAATTTTATATATCAAATATAATGACAGAACCCGGACAAACTGATAATTATTCTTTATCTGAACATTTAAGAGTAATTCAAGAACATGTTGGTACTGGATTATTTGAATATTGCTTAGCAGATACAGGAGAAATAATTCCAGAATTTGTAAGAAAGTATAATAAAGAAGGCGCAGATATAGTAGAAATAGACTCTAGAAAATTAACTGAGTATAATGTTAAAATAATACAAAAGAATATGTCTTGTGTTAAGAATGATAAGATTAGACACAATCCAGACATTATTGCTTCAACAATTATTGAAATGATTTGTAATGATTTGAAATTCCATGATATGCAAAATGATACAGAATATCTATTATTACAGTCAGTTCTAAAAGAGCAGAAGAAAATTCAAGCTGAGCAAGAAAAGAGATTAACACGTATTTCAAATAATAAGAAGAGAAATATGGTTAAAGTTCCAACAAAGAAAATAAGTAAATTTAAAGAAAAATATAAGGAAAGAATAGAATCTATTCAAAATACTGATGCAAAAACAGCAGAAAATAAGAGAATTGCAGAAGAAATAGAAAAAATGGAAAACAATAAAAGAAATGAACAAGGACAAACTTTAACAAGTGATCCATATAGAACTTATCCAGCAAGAAGAAATCACAAAAATAAAACAAAATAAATTCTAAGGAGAAGTACAAATGAAAATTAGTAAAAAACAAATTGAGTTAAAAGAATGTTTAAACAAGGAATGGATTTTAACAAATGGAACTGGAGCATTTTGCTCATCATCAGTTTTAGGTGCAAATACCAGAAGATATCATGGACTATTAGTTGCACCACTTAACCCACCAGCTTTAAGACATTTATTAGTTTCAAAAGTTGATGAATCTGTTGAAATAAATGGAGAGAATTATAGCTTATTTACAAATGTATGTAAAGATTATGTATCAGAAGGATATAAGAATTTAGAAAGTTTTGAAAAAGAATATTTACCAGTATTCACATTTAAATTTAAAGATGTAAAAATAATAAAGACTATTTCGATGATTTATGGAAGAAATACTGTAGTTATACAATATAAAATTAAAAATGGAAAAAATGATGCAAAGCTTACATTAGCTCCAATTATTAATTTTAGAGACTTCCATCAAATGACTACAAACCATGAATTTAATTTAAAACAGATTATTGATAAAAACAAAGTTAGAATTGAAGTAGATGGAAATGGTGCAAATCCAATTTATTTATTCTGTAATAATGGAGAATACCACGAACATTTTAATGATACTTTTAGAAATATGTTTTATATTAAAGAAGAAGAAAGAGGATTTTACGCAGAAGAAAATCATTCTGTTCCGGGAAGATATGAAATATATTTAAAACCTAAAGAATCAAAAGAAATAACTTTTGTAGCTTCATTAGAAGATAATACCGAAGAAATAGATAGTAATACTGTATTTGAAGATGAAATTAATAGATTGAAAACTATAGTTGAAAATACAGGATTATTAAAACAAAAATCAAGATTATCAAAAGAAGAAAAAGAATATAATGATTTTATAACTAGTTTAGTTATTTCTTCAGATAGTTTCATAATTAATAGACCAGCATTTGGAACACATTCTTTAGTTGCTGGTTACCCATGGTTTTTGGACTGGGGTAGAGATACAATGATTGCATATGAAGGAATATTTCTTATAACAAAAAGATTTAATTTAGCTAGAGAAATACTACTTACATTTACAAGGGATATTAAATTTGGATTAGTTCCAAATGGATATTCAGGTTTTGACAATAGACCATTATATAATAGTGCAGATGCGTCATTATTATTATTTGAACAAGTAAATAAATACTTACAATATACAAAGGACTATGATTTTATTAAAGAACATATTTATGATAAGTTAAAAAATATTATTAGTCACTATTGCTCAGGAATTGATTTAGATGATAATAATATATATGTCGATGAAGATGGACTATTATGTTCTGGAACAGAAACAACACAAAATACTTGGATGGATGCAAAGATTGGAGATTTCGCAGTTACTCCAAGAAATGGAAAAGTAGTAGAAATAAATAGTTTATGGTATAATGCATTAAAAACATTAAGCCATTTAGCTTCAAAATTCGGAGATAAAGAAACAGAAGATACTTATAGAAAAATGGCAAATAAACATCAAAAAGTGTTTACTGAAAAATTTTACAACAAAAAGAAAAAATCACTTTATGATGTTATTGGAGATGACAAAATCAGACCAAATCAATTATTTAGTATATCAACTACTTATCCAGTTATAAAGCCTTCGTCAGAAATTGGAAAAGCTGTATTAAAAACATGTAAAACTAAATTATTAACAAGATATGGATTACGTACTTTAGCTAAAGGCGAAGATGGATATATTCCATATTATGAAGGAGATAGTTATAAAAGAGATACAAGCTATCATCAAGGAACTGTATGGGTATGGCTAATAGGTTTATATCATGATGCTTTAAAGAACGTTATTGATGACGAGAAAGATAGACTTGAAAAAGAAATATTAATGATTGATTATGAGAATTTACTAGAAAACGTATATCATACATTTAAAACTGAAATTAATAATCCAGAAGGAATTGGAAGTATTTCAGAATTATACAATTCTCAACCTCCATATAAACCAGGTGGTACTTTTGCTCAAGCATGGAGTGTATCTGAAGTAATAAAAGTAGTAACAAAATTAAATTAGTACAAAAGAGTGAACAATGGATTGTAATTCAATAAATTGTTCACTTTTGCCGTAAAAGGATATATTCCTTTAAATAATAGAGGTATAAAATGGAAAGTGACACAGTTTTTTATAAAATAATAGATGAATTATGCAAAGAAAAAAATATAAAACAAGAAATGTTATCTTTTGATTGGATTAGACAATTAGAGAAAAATGGTAAAATTAGAAACTTAATTAAATATCAATTTGACTTAAATAGTGCAAATTCATTTAGAATAGCAGGTGATAAATATGCTACATATGCTTTACTTAAAAAAAATAATATTCCAGTTATTGAACATAGAATGATTTTTAATCCTGAAACAAGAGAAAAGTATTATGACAATAAACTTATTAATAATGCTATTAATTTATTAGAAACAAATAAAAAAGTAATTATAAAAGCAAATCAGTCTTCAAAAGGTCAAGCAGTTTTTTTATGTGAAAGCAGAGAAGAAATTATGCAAATGGTAGAAAAAATGTTTAATGAAGGTAAAGACTCTGTAAGTGCATGCCCATATTTAGATATAGATTATGAATATAGAGCTGTTTACTTAGATGGAGAAATCTTATATATTTACAAAAAGCAAAAACCTTTTGTTACTGGAGATGGAAAAAATAACATTGGAACATTAATTGCTCAAAAATATGGTGAAAAAGCTGAATTAGAATTAATAAGAGAATTAGATTTAGGTAATATACCAAAATTAAACGAGAATATAGTTGTTTCATGGAAACATAATTTATGTCATGGTGCAACACCGATTATTATAGATGAGAATGATTTATATTATTCAAAAGTAAAACAAATTGCGCTTGATTCTGCTAAAGCAATTGATATTAATTTTGCTACAATAGATATTGCATTAACTAATAACTCACTTTATGTAGTTGAAATAAATGCAAGTGTATGCATGGATAAATTTGCTGAAAATACACCAAATGGATATGAGATAGCTAAAAGAATTTATGAAAAAGCAATTGATAAGATGTTTAATTATTGATATAATCATTTTGTTAATAAATATAAGGATAGAAAAATGAGAAGAATTGAAATTAGATTAATGAGTCTTATTGGGATAATAATAGCAATATTATTAGTTGTAATAGGTTTAACAAAAGTAGATGCAAAAACGATAGAAGAAGTTCAAGAAGTTGCTGAAATTTCAGAACCTATAGTAGAAGAAGTTGTTATTATTGAAGAAACAGAACCTGAACCTCAAACAGTTGCAATAGAAGATGTTGAAATTTCAAAAGACATGGATTTAACTGTTACAACTGGTTTATCCAAAGAAGATTTTGTTAAATTAATTAGTGAATTAAAATATGATACATCAAATTTCTTTAAGGAAAATGCTGAGACAATCTATGATTTATGTCAGGAATATAGTATTAATGAGATTTTCTTTTGCGGATTAATTGCAGAAGAATCTGGATGGAATATTGCATCAAATCATAGAAGAACTCATAATTATATTAGTTTAATGAGTAATGGAAAACTAATAAGTTATGGTTCTGCCGAGGAAGGTTTAGAGGTTGCTGCACAAAAATTACATAATAATTATTTGACAAGTGGTGGAAAATTCTATCATGGATCAACTTTATCAGGAGTAAAAGTATGTTTTTGCCCTGCATCTGATACATGGGTTGACAAAACTTTTGGTAGAATGAAACAAATATTAAAGTAGCATATAAAATAATATTAAACTAGAATTAGGAGATATAGTATATGAGTTACTGTCCAAATTGTGGAAAAGAGTTTTCAGAAGGTCAAAAGTTTTGTGGAAATTGTGGTACCAAAATTGAAGAGCCTACTAAAGTGGAAGATGGCAATAGTAGTGAAAATATAAATAATATTTCAAATGGCAATAAAAATAGTGGCTGTATTTGGATAATAATTATAGCAATAATTATCATCTTATTATATGCTGCTGGCCAACCAAACAACAATGCTTCTAATAATATATCAAATGATGATATTATTGAGAATTCATTTACAGCAGATACTCAAGAAACAAATACGAGTGTAGTTAAAGAAGATGTATTCCCACCAGAAGCTACAATTGAACATACATATAATGGATTAGTATATAAATTGCCAGGAGAATACTATTTTTATAAAACAACCCCTGAAAATGGAAACACTATATATTGTACAGAATTACAAAACAATGAAGAATATATATTTGCAATAGCTAGTAAAGAGGCAACGATTACTTTAGATGAATTAGTAAACATACAAGATTGGAACATAGAAAACATGACTATATTGAATGAAAAGGAAATAAAAACTGAAAATATAAATGGTATTACATGGTATGTAAAAGGTATAGAATATAAATCGGATATTAACGTAGAAGAAAAACATTATATGGAATACTATTATTCAAAGTTAGGTAACACGAGTTATAGATTAACTTTTGAATATGTTTGTATAACTGATGATAATTTAGATTTATCTAAAATGCTTCATTTTTATAATATAAAACAATCATTGAGAGTTAATTAATGAAAAGTACAGATAGAATCTGTACTTTTTATTTTTAAACTATAATGAAAACAGAAAAAACTTGACAGTTTGCAATAATACATATAAAATAATAGAGTAGGTTAAAATACAATATAAATTATATAAATATTTAATTATGAAAATTTATGGAATAATTTTGTTGTACATTGAAAATTTAATAGAAAAGAGGGGTAAAAATTATGCAAACAGTTCTAATTGTTGTTGCCACTTTTCTTATCTCAGCTGTAATTTTCATTCCAGTAGGAGTACTTATTAGAAAGAAAATTGCAGAGTCAAAAATTCAAAGTGCAGAAAACGAAGCTAAAAGATTAATTGAAAGCGTAAAAATAGAAGCAGAAAATATGAAAAAAGAAGAATTAATTAAAGCTAAAGAAGAAGTACTACAAATAAGAAATGATTTAGACAAGGAGATTAAGGAAAGAAGAGGCGACATTCAATCTCAAGAAAGACGATTAATTCAAAAGGAAGAAAACTTAGAAAAAAGAATTACAGTTTTTGATGGCAAAGAAAAAGAATTAGAAAGGAAAATGGCTGAAGCAGAAGCTAAGAAAGAAGAACTTGCTGATTTATATGCAAAAGAATCAGAAGAACTTCAAAGAATTTCTGGATTGTCAGAAGATCAAGCAAAACAAATTTTACTTAGCAATTTAGACAAAGAAATTACTCAAGAAAAAGCTAACATGATTAGAGATTTAGATGCAAAAGCTAGAGAAGAAGCTACTAAAAATGCAAGAGAAATTGTTAGTTTTGCAATTCAAAAATGTGCTGCAGACCACACTTCAGAAACTACTGTCTCAGTTGTATCACTTCCAAACGATGAAATGAAAGGAAGATTAATAGGAAGAGAAGGAAGAAATATTAAAACATTAGAAACACTTACAGGAATAGACCTTATTATAGACGATACACCAGAAGCTGTTATCATTTCTGGATTCGATCCTTTAAGAAGAGAAGTTGCAAGAATTGCAATTGAAAAATTGATAGAAGATGGAAGAATTCACCCAGCTAAAATAGAAGAAATGGTTGAAAAAGCAAAAGAAGAAGTTGCTGAAACAATTAAACAAGAGGGTGAAAGAGCAGCAATGGAAACAGGTGTTAACAACTTGCATCCAGATATCATAAAATTAATCGGAAAATTAAAATACAGAACAAGTTATGGTCAAAATGTTTTAAATCATTCTATAGAAGTTTCAAACTTAGCAAGAATTATGGCAGAAGAAATTGGAATAAATCCTAAAATTGCAAGACGTGCTGGTTTACTTCATGATATAGGAAAAGCATTAGACCATGATATGGAAGGAACTCACGTTGAACTTGGTGTAGAAGTATTAAGAAAATATAAAGAAAATGAAATCGTTGTTAATGCAGTTGAAGCACACCACGGAGATGTTGAGCCAAAAACACTTGAAGCTGTTTTAGTACAAGCTGCTGATGCAATTTCAGCATCTAGACCAGGAGCTAGAAGAGAAACATTAGAATCTTATATTAAGAGATTAGAAAAACTTGAAGAAATTGCTAATTCATTTGAAGGTGTTGATAAATCATTTGCTATTCAAGCCGGACGTGAAATTAGATTAATAGTAAAACCAGAACATGTGTCAGATGCACAAATGGTAGTTATGGCTAGAGATGTTGCTAAAAAGATTGAAAGTGAAATGGAATATCCAGGACAGATTAAAGTTAACATTATAAGAGAATCTAGAGTAATAGATTATGCTAAATAATAAAAAAAGAGATAGATTTTTAAATCTATCTCTTTTTTATTATTTTCTTGACACATTATTTTTAAAAAAATATAATTATTTTATATTAATAATAGGAGAATGACTGATGAAAAAAATAAAAATTTTTATTGTTTTAATATTAATATTATTAGTTTTATTTGCTTTCTATAAAAGAAATAGCAAAGAAATTAATGTTTTTGTTGAAGCAAAAGATGATGTTGCTCCAACAATTATTCTAGATAAAGAAAGTATAGTAATTGCAAAAGGCAATGAATATAGTGCAAATATAAAGGCAACAGATAATGTAGATGGAGACATAACAAATAAAATAATTTCTTCTGGAGAAGTAGATACAAATATTCCTGGCGATTATGAAGTAAAATATACAGTTTCGGATTCTTGTGGAAACAAGGCAGAAATAACTCAAAAAGTAGAAGTTAGAAATGAATTAAAAATAGGTTTACCAGTACTTATGTATCATTTCTTTTATATGAAGGATGATCCAAATTATGCAGGAAAAACTCCTGATAATAATTTAATAATGGTCGAAAAATTTGCTGAACAAATGGATTATCTAGTTCAAGAGAATTATTATTTTCCAACATGGCAAGAAGTAGAAGATTATATTGATGGAAAAATTAATTTACCAGAAAAAAGTGTTGTAATAACAGATGATGATGGTAATTTTACATTTTTTGTTTTAGCTGTTCCTGTTGTTGAAGATAGAAAAATACCAACTACTTCTTTTATAATAACAAGTTGGTATGAAGAAAGATTAGATGAAAAATATGAATATATAAATTATCAATCACATTCAGACAATATGCATAAATCAGGAGCAAATGGCAAAGGTGCAATTGTAAATTGGACATATGATGAGATTATAAAAGATTTAAATAATTCTAAGAATAAAATCAAAAACCATACTGGTAATAGTTGTACTGTTTTTTGTTATCCTTTTGGACATTATAATGATACTGCAAAAAAAGCTTTAAAAGATGCAGGTTATAATCTAGCATTTACTGTAGAAGGCGGTAGAGTAAAACCTGGTGCAGATAAATTTGCACTTCCAAGAGTTAGAATAAATGGAAATACTACAATGAATGAATTTAAAGAAGCTGTAAAATAAAACGATCATTGATCGTTTTATTTTTTTTATTAATATTTATTGAATAAATAAAAAAAATATATTAAAATTTAAGAGTGATAAAGTATGATGGAGGAATATATGAGCGAAACTTTATCTGTTTATAGAAATGAAAATAAATACATTCTTTCTAAAACTCAAGTTAATGATTTAAAATTTAAACTTGATAAATTATTAACAAGAGATGAGCATTCAAAAGAAAGTTATATTGTTAGGAGTTTGTATTTTGATTCAATAAATGATATAGATTTTAATACAAAATTGGCTGGAACAGAAATCAGAAAGAAAATTAGAATTAGAACATATGATCCACAAATGGATAAATGTAAACTAGAAATGAAACAAAAAAATGGTAATCTACAGCATAAAATAAGTATGTGGATTAGCAAAGAAGATGCTGAAAGCTTAATACATTTAGACTATAGTGTTCTTACAAAATATTTTGATCAAAATGAAGATGCAATTAATTTTTATAAAGTAATGACACTTGGATGTTATAAACCAGTTGTATTAGTGGAGTATGATCGATTAGCATATATATATCCATTAAATGACACAAGGCTTACAATAGATATGAATATAAGATCATCAGAAAGTAATTTTAATTTATTCGATGAAAAGCCAATTTACACACCAATTTTAGAAGGCCAAACATTACTTGAAGTAAAGTATAATAATAAGTTATTAACATTTATATCAAATGTTTTAAAAAAATATAATTTAACAAGATTCTCTGTTAGCAAATATTGCTATGGAAGAAAAATATTTTATGATTTTAATTTTTAGGAGGAAATATGACAAAGGAAGAAATTTTTAACTATTTTTTAACAAATAGTGCTAACTTTGGTACAGAATCTATTTTGTTTAGTATGCTTGCCGGTGTATGTATATCAATATTAATATACATAACTTATTATATTACATATAGAGGAGTAAATTATAATAGCAAATTCAATAATTCATTAATTGTAATATCACTTATTTCTAATGTAATAATGCAAATGATTAGTAGCAATATTGCTATATCCTTAGGAATGGTTGGTGCCTTATCAATTGTTCGTTTTAGGACAGCAATCAAAGATAGTAGAGATACAGTTTTTATTTTCTGGGCAATCACAGAAGGATTATGTGTTGGATCACAAAATTTTAAACTAGCTACTCTAACATCTTTAGTAATTGCAGCTATATTCATAGTATTAAGTTTCTTGCCAACTTTAAGAAACAAATATTTATTAGTAATAAGAGGTGGAGAAGAAGAAATAAAGGCTGATAGCGTAAATAGAGTATTAAGACAATTCACAACATTGGCAAAACTAAGAGCAGCTAATAGAGATGAAGAACATCAAGAAATGATTTATGAAATAAAAACTAAAAAAGAATTAGATCCAGAACTAATAACTAGATTAACAGAAATTAATGGAGTAAAATCAATAAATTATGTAGTTGAATCAGGAGAGAATGTTGGATAAAAAAACAAATTTAATTATTAGAATAATATTTTTATTAATAATTGTTTTTATATTAGCACTAATTTCAATTCATTATTATATAAATGAAAATAAGGATTTAAATAGTGTTTTACAGCATTTAGTAAGCGATAATCCAATAGTTTTCAATTATGAAAGTGGATTTTATAATGAAACAATCAATTTAGAATTAAGTTTAGATAAAGCATTTCATTCAGCAAGCGATGCTAAAATATTTTACACATTAAATGGTGACACCCCTAATGACAAATCCACAGAATATAATGAGAGTATAATCTTAGAACTAACAGATGCAGCATCTGTTTATCCTATAAAAGCAATTGTATATTATAAAGGCGAACACACTGAAGTAATTGAAAATACATATGTTGTAGGAAAAGGTTTAGAAAAAGGTACAAATTTACCAGTAATAAGTATTACAATAGATTCAAATGATTTGTATGATGAAGAAACAGGTTTATTTGCATATGATAATATACTTAATAGATCAGATTCAATGAAAAAAGTAACACATATGGCATATTTTAACACAGACGGAAATTTACTAATAGATCAAATTGTTAATGCAAAACTTACAGGACAAGAATCAGCATATAAACCAGTAAAATCTTTTAAAATATATGTTAATAAAGATTATAATGACAAAATCAGATATACATATGGTGGTGAAATTTCCAATTTTTCTATTATTGAGAAATACAAAAATATAAAACTTCGTTCAGGTGGACAAGATACAACTAATGGAAATGTTAGAAATGCTGTAATAAGTAGACTTAGTAGAGAAAGTAATTTCGATTGCTATGCAGATATAGATAAAGCAATATTATTCTTAAATGGTGAATATTATGGCATTTTTGATATACAGCAGAACTTTTCTAAATCTTTTTTAGGTAATAAATTTAATATTGAAGATAATGACAATATAAAAAAAGCTAAAGGTACTGATATGGAGGTATTAGAGAATCTTAAGATATTAGATTTATTCAAGACTGATTTAAATGAAGAAAAAAATAGAGAGAAGCTAGAAGAACGCGTAGATATTGATAATTATCTACTATATAATGCCATTGAATTATTAACAAACAATTCAGATTGGCCTGAAAATAATATTACTGTTTGGTGGTATAACGGCACAGATAAAGATTTAAATAATAAATACACAGATGGAAAAATAAGATATTTGTTATATGATATGGATATAACTTATTTTAGAGAAGACCATCATCCATTTGGAGAATGGGTAGTTGGTGTAGATAAATTTAAAGAATTATTTGATAAAAAATATTCTTTCTCATTTATAATGGAATCAAAATATTATAGAGATAAATTTATTACAATCGTTTCAGACTTAATTAATACTACTTTTAATTCTGATTATATTATGAAAGTAATAGATCAAGAATATGAGAAAATAGATGCTGAAAACAAACTTCGTATGGATGAGGCTTCTTATGAATATGCCAAAAATAGTATTAGGGATTTAAAAGAAGTAGCATATGATCAATATAAAATGCTTATAGCAGATATTGAAGAAAACTATCATATAAAATCAAAGTATAATCTTTATATTAAAAATTGTGAAGGAACCACTATTATATGGAATAATATGATTGTTTATCCAGGAGAAACATATAATAATAAATATTATAAAGGTGTTAATTTAGAATTAAAAGTAAATAGTAATCCAGGATATAAGTTTGAATATTGGCTTGTAAACGGAGAAAAAATATATGATTCTATTTTGAGTATTAATAATTTAAAATTTGATGATAATATTGAAATAGAAACTATTTGTTCAAGAAATAACGATACTATTATAATTAGTGAGATAAGTGCAAAAAGTGACTCTGATTGGATTAGAATTACAAATGTTAATGAAGAACCTATAAAACTTAACCATTATTATTTAACAGATGATATACAAAATTTGATGAAATTCAGACTTCCAGATATAACACTAAATAATAAAGAATTTATTACGATTAATGGTAAAAAGAATTATTATGCAGTTGGAGACTATATTTGTAATTTCAATTTGAATACTACAGAAATAGTATATTTATATGATAGAGAGAATGATACAATAGTAGATAAGCTAGAAATTCCAAGAATGTCTAAACATGAATCTTATGGTAGATATTTAAATAGCACAGTTTTCAAATTTTATAACAATTCTAGAAATCAGAGAAAAAATTTAAAGTAATAAAAAGTTGTCTATAAAAATATAGACAACTTTTTTTGTTAAACACTTGACATATCTGGGGGTTGAGCATATAATAGCTTTAGTTTCAGCAATAAGGAGGATTTAGCTTAGAAAATGTCTAACAAAATTTATATTTTTGACAACAAATATGCAAAGTTTTCTGATGAAGAACTAATCGAAAAAATTCGATTAGGTGATTTAGAAGCGCAAAATTATTTGTTGGAAAAATATAGATACTTAGTTAGCATGAAAGCAAATCGCTTCTTTTTAATTGGCGCTGAAAATGATGATATGCTACAAGAAGGAATGATTGGCCTTTTCAAAGCAATTCAATCATTTGATTTAGAAAAAAACAATTCTTTTAAAACTTTTGCAAACTTGTGCATTGAAAGACAACTAATAACCGCTATTAAAACTTCAAATAGACAAAAACATATTCCACTTAATTCATCTTTTTCATTAAATGTATCTGCTTTTGATGAAAATGATGATACAACAGTAATGGACGTATTAGATACAAAACTTGTAGAAGATCCACTAGATACTATTACGAAAAGAGAATATATGCAATTTGTAGAAGAAAGAATTCAGGAAAATTTAAGTTCATTTGAAAAACAAGTTTTAGAAAAGTATATACAAGGAGAGAGTTATGTTGATATTGCTGAAAAACTAAACTCTCCTGTAAAATCTATAGATAATGCAATTCAAAGAATTCGTAAAAAAGCAATTAAATGTTTCAATAGTAATGAAGATTAGTATAATCTTCATTATCTAAATTATGCCCTCTTAGCTCAGTTGGTAGAGCACTTCCTTGGTAAGGAAGAGGTCAGCAGTTCAATTCTGCTAGTGGGCTCCATAAAAATGAAATAGGATTAGGAATTAAAGTTTGCATAGAAATAAGTAAACAACTTAAGGATAGAAATGTTTTATAATAAATTAAATAATTCCCAGTATATAATTTATACTGGGAATTATTTAATTTTCTCTTGTATATGTTTTTTTATCATTTTCATTTAATAGTGTAGTTTCATTTATTATAATAAATGAAACATTTTTTTCATTTTCGTTTACATCTTCTTTTTCACTTTCAGGTGGTCCTGGTGGAGCATATGCTTCGGAAAAAGTTACTTTTAATTTATTTCCTTCCACAATATACGTCCCTTTATAAATTGCTAGTGTATCACGTGTTACATTGCCATTTGAAAAATAATATATAGCTCCGCTATCAGAATATTCAATAACATCATTCTCACAATATTTTCCTTCAACAAATTTTATACTAGTCTCTATATTTTGATTTTTTATAGAATCTTCAGATGATTTATTTTGATCTGAATTAGAATTATTTGTAATATCTTTAGAGTCATTTAAAGAACTAATTGTTTCAGAAGTACTATTTATCTTTTCATGTAAATCACTTACAGTTTCATTTAAGCCGTTTATTTGTGCTTGTAAATTATCTAATTTTTTTATTTCAGTATTCTTATCATTATTAAGTTTATAAATAAGTACTCCCATTACAATTATTGCAATTATGGCTAGTATTAGGAAAAAAGTTGATAAACTTATCTTTATTGCATTCTTTTCTTCCATTTTCTCACCTCGCTTTATTTTGTAAATAACTTATATAACCATATTTTATCAATTATGCTATTTTTTTACAAGAACATTTGAAAAAAATTGAAAAAATATAAAAATTGTGCTAAATTAAAAACAATAAATTGAATTATATAAGAGTAATTGAAACAAAGTATGCCATTTTTTCGTATACCTATTTTGCAATCGCTCCACAAAAGTCTTACAGACTAAAGTAGCTTGTAAGCTTTTTTACACATGTTAATTTTAATAAAAAATAATATCAATAAACATATATTTATGATAAAATAAAATAGTATTCTAAATAGGGAGCTTTTGTTTATGGATTCAATAAAAAATCTAAAGAAAAAAGCTAGAAGTATAATGTTGAAAAACTATTGGTTATTACTTTTCACTTGTATAGTAGTAGCCTTTTTTGGAGTTGAACTTGCTGATTCATTAAATGTATTTTCTATTAATCAAACAGCAATTCAAGACTTAATTGATGTTTCAATTGTAATTAATGAAGGAAAATTTGACCAAGTAAGTAAACAAGTCTTTGATGAACTTGAAGAAACTAGAGTAAATACATATACAGACACAATGAGTAGGAATAAAGGCGTTTTTGCAGGAATAATAAATTCAGTTTCTAATGGTGTAATGTATTATAAAGTTATCCAATTTTTTAATACATTTTCAGGTTCAAGTAATATCTCACTAGAAATTATACTAATAGTAGTTACAATTGTTTATTTAGCTATATGGTATTTTATTAAGAATACTTTTAAAGTTATATATAGAAGAATATTTTTAGAGTCAAGAATTTACAAAAAAATATCAATAAATAGATATGTGTTTTTTTTAAAGATAAGAAAGAATATTAGAGTTGCAAATGCGTTATTTATAAAATTAATACTTTTAGTTTTATGGAGCTTTACAGTATTTGGCTTATTCATAAAGATGTATTCTTATAAATTAGTTGAATTCATCTTAGCTGAAAATCCAGATATTAAACCAATTGATGCGATTAAATTGTCTAAAAAGATGATGAAAGGACATAAATGGGAGGCATTTAAATTAGATTTATCATTTTTAGGTTGGGAGTTAATAGCATTAATTACATTTGGATTATCTAAAATATTTATATCTAATATGTATAGAATAGCGACACAAACAGAATTCTTTGTAGAAGTAAGAAGGTTAGCTTTTGAAAATAATGTTGATAATATTAATTTATTAAATGATAAATATTTATATGAAAGGGCAGACAAAAATATTATTAATGAAAAATATGCTGATATAAAAAATGACATGGAAAATAACTCATATGCAATTCCAAAAATGAAAGGAATTTTAGTATTTATAGAAAACATGTTTGGAATTACATTTGAAGGAACAAAAGCAAATAGAAAATTTGAAGAAGAACAAATAGCAAAATTTAATCACGAACGTTATCTCGAAATTCTAAATGGGGAAATTTATCCAGATAGATTATTTTCTATAAATATTCACGAAACTAAAAACAATTTAGGAACAATTAACTTTTTAAAACGTTATTCAGTTTTAACATTATTATTATTGTTTTTTGCGATTTCATTTGTTGGTTGGGTTTGGGAGGTTGTATTAATATTTATACAATCAGGTGTATTAGCCAATAGGGGAGTTTTAATAGGACCCTGGATTCCAATTTATGGTTATGGCAGTTTAGCTGTATTAATGTTTGGTTATAGATTTAGAAATAAGCCAATTAAGGAATTCCTTTTTATAATTATTATTTCTGCAATAATAGAATACATGACATCTTTTTTGTTGGAACTAAAAACAGGATTAAGATGGTGGGATTATACGGGATGCTTTTTAAATATAAATGGAAGAATATGTGCAGAAGGCTTGCTAGCTTTTGGAATTGGTGGGCTAACAGTTGTATATATTATTGCACCAATTTTTGATAATAAATTAAAAAAATATAATAATTATTTATTATCAATAATATGCGTAATTTTATTAATCTTTTTTGGAATTGATAATATTTATTCAAATAAAAGCCCACATATCGGAATAGGAATAACAGAAACAAGAGAAGAAAACATTAAAAAAGTAAAAAGCGGAGGATATAATGAATAAGGAAATTATTAATTTTTATATATTGACAAATAAATTAAAACAAAAAATTCGTACAGGCTGGATGGAAATAGGAATTTCAGAAAATAGATTAGAATCTGTTGCTGAACACATTTATGGTTGTTTAATGTTAGCAATAGCTATAGATAGTGAATATGAATTAAATATGAATATGTATAAAGTTTTAAAAATGATAGCTATGCATGAGTTGGAAGAAACAATTATAAAAGATTTTACATTAAGAGATGGAATTACTAGAGAAGAAAAATTAAAATTAGGAAGAGAAGCTGTCTATAAAGCCACAGAAGGATTAATAAAAAAAGAAGAAATACGCTCATTGTTAGATGAATTTAATGAAAGAAAAACAAAAGAAGCTGTATTTTGTTATCACATAGATAAAATTGAGTGTGATTTTCAAGCAAAAATATATGATTTACACGGAAGTTTTAAACTAGAAAAAGCATTAGAAGATTTAGCATACTTTGGAGATGATGCAGAAAGAGTAAGAAGAGAAGCTAAAACCGCTAGTGATGTTTGGATAGAGTTTGATAAAAAAAGATATGAAGATGATGAATTATTTAAAAAACTAATTATTGACATACAAAACATAAAAAACATATAGGAGGTAGTTATGGCAAACATTAATGATTATTTACTTTGGCGTGGAGACATCAAATTTTCAAATGACTTTCCTTTAAATGAAGTAGATGCAATGATATTAGGCCGTTTTTCTTATTTAATATTTAATAAGATCAAAATGGAAAATAAAGAAACAATAGAATCAATATACAATAAAATGAAAGATTTTAATAATGATGAATTTAGATATAATGGTGATAAAGAATTAATTACTAATTTAGCTAAAAGTACACGCTTCAAAAATATGATGGTAACTGATTTCGTTGAAATTAAAGATAGGGATATTGAAAAACAATTTGGAGCAATTACAATTCATTTACCAAATAACGAAATGTACATATCCTACATAGGCACAGATAGTAGTATATCTGGTTGGAAAGAAGATTTTAATATGTCTTTTATGGAAAGTGTACCTTGTCAAATTTCTGGAAAAGAATATTTAGAAAATATTTCAAAAAAATATCCTTTAAAAAGAATAAGAATAGGTGGACATTCTAAAGGAGGAAATGTTGCAATATATTCAGCTATAACAGCATCTAGCATTATTCAGAAAAGAATTATAAAAGTATATAATTATGATGGGCCTGGTTTTAGTAAAAACATTATTGAAAAATATGAAAACAATGAAGTTGTTTCTAAAATAGAAACATACTTGCCACAAGATTCAATAATAGGAAGAATTTTGTATCATAAAGAAAAGAGAACAGTTATATTAAGTATAGAAAAAGGCATTTTACAACATGATATTTTTTCTTGGCAAGTTTTGAGAGATGATATAGTTAAACTTGATAAGAATACTGATAGCAGTGAAGATATTGATAAAACAATCACAGAATGGCTAGAAGCCACTACGTATGAACAAAGAAAAGCTTTTATTGATGGAGTATTTGAACTATTCTATTCAACAGAAGCAAATACTTTTGGAGAAATGTCAAAAGATTTTTCTACTAATATACATATTGTAATGAAAAAATATAAAGGATTTTCAAAAGAGGAAAAAGATACTATAATAGAAATGATAAAAAAAGCAATTAATTTCTATTTAAGTAATGTTAGTGAAAGAGAAAAGAAAAAAATTAACATATTAAAAGAAGAGTATACTTTAAGAGGAAGAGCAAAAATTGAAGAATTAGAAAGAAAAATAAAAAATAATAGGAGAAACTAAAATGAAATTAATATCATGGAATGTTGCTGGTTTTAGAGCATGTTTAAAAAAAGGATTTGATGAGTTTTTTAAAAATATTAATGCAGATGTTTTTTGTATTCAAGAATCTAAAGTGCTTCCTGAACAGTTTGAATATTTACCTGATGGTTATGAAATGTATTTAAATTCTGCTGAAAGAAAGGGATATTCTGGTACATTAGTTTATTCTAGAATAAAACCATTAAGCGTAACTTATGGTATGGGAATAGAAGAACATGATCATGAAGGAAGAATTATTACATTAGAATTCAATGATTTTTATTTGGTAACAGAATATGTACCAAATGTAAAAAGAGATTTAAGTAGATTAGATTATAGAATGATATGGGAAGATGATTTTAGAAAGTATTTGAAAAATCTTGAAAAAAATAAACCAGTTGTAATGTGCGGAGATTTAAATGTTGCGCATAACGAAATTGATATTAAAAATGCAAAACAAAATATTGGAAATGCTGGTTTTACATATGAGGAAAGAGGAAAATTTACAGAACTTTTAAATAGTGGATTTATAGATACTTTTAGATATTATAATAAAGATGTTGAAAAATATTCTTGGTGGAGTTATATGGGGGCGGCAAGAGAAAAAAATATTGGATGGAGAATAGACTATTTTGTAGTATCTCAAAATATCATTGATAAAGTAACAGATACACAAATATATGATAATATAACAGGAAGTGACCATTGTCCTATTGGAATAGAGATTAATTTGAAATAGTTGCATTATTTAAGAAAATCCTATATAATATACAATATTTAATAAACTGGAGAAGAATGATGTTATTAGCACTAGTCGGAGTAACAGGGGTAGGAAAAACATATTATAAAAATAAAATAGCAGAAGAATTAAATTTTAAAAATGTAAATACTATTAGAACTAGAAAAAAAAGAGCTGGTGAAGTTGCTGGAAAAACGGGATTATTTATGACAGAAGAAGAGGTAAACGAGCTAGATAAACAAGGAAAGATTGCATATAAATTCAAAGTTTTTGGTGGAGAATACGCATATTTATCTGACGAGATTTATTCTAAAGATAATATGGTATTTGAGATGCACTATACTACTATATATGATTGGAAAAAAGTAAGACCGGATATAAAAACTATTTACATTTTGCCTAAAAATATTGAAATTGCAAAAAATAAAACAAGAGAAAGAAATTTAGAACCTGAAAAAGAAAAAGAAAGACTTTTAGAAATCGAAGAACATTATAATAGAATAATGAATGATGAAGATTTAAGAAATCAATTTGATTATATAGTTTATAATAATTATGATGAGAATTCTGAATTAGAAATAATAAATTTGGTAAAAAAAATAATACAAGAATAATGAAAGGATTTTGATATGTCAAAAAAGTTTTTTACAACCGATGAGGACTATAATAAAATAATTGAAAAAGCATTAAAAGAAGAATATGGAGATACTATAATTAAAAATATTAGTTTAAACCCTACTGGATGGACAAATATTGTTTATGAGGTTTCTACAAATCAAGGTGATTTTTTCTTTAGATTTCCAAGAGATCAATTTTGGGAAAGGACAATTGTGAAAGATTATCAGTTTGCAAAATATATTAAAGGAAAAACAAATTTTAGAACTGTAGAACTAATATTAAAAGAGAATGAAGGAAGACCTTTTTCAATACATAAAAAAATTCATGGAACTCCACTTGCAGAAAAAATGAATGATTTAAGTGATGAAGATGTAAAGAAGGTATGTAGTCAAATTGCTAAGTTTATGCACGAGATGCATAGCTTAGATTATAATCCAGATGAAATATTTTCAATAGATAATATAGGTCTTAATTTGCAAGACTTCATTACTGAATTATTATCATTACATGTTTCTGATGAAGATATAAGATTTTGGAGTAAGGACAATTTTAAAATAGCATCAGATGATTATTGTTTAGTGCATGGAGATTTAAACTCAAGCAATGTATTACTTGATGATAATAATAATGTTACTGCTATTATTGATTTTGGCTTTGGAGGATTTGGAAACAAATATTTTGATATTTCTAGAATAATAGGTAGATGTCCTGAAAACTATAAATCTGAAATTGTAAATAGCTACGAGCAATTTGAAAGAGCTGATTTAAATAAAGAAGAAGTAGACAGAAATATAAAAATATGGAGTAACATAGATAATGGATATATCAATTATATGAGATCAGTTAAAATAATATAAAAAAGAAATTCTTTTAAGAATTTCTTTTTTTGACAACTTTATTTCTGCTGAAGAAGACATAAAGGAGATGTTTAACAATGATAATTAATACTGGAATGAGAACAGATATACCTGCTTTTTATTCTAAATGGTTATTGAATAGAATAAAAGAAGGATTTGTGTATGTTAGGAATCCATATTATAAAGAACAAGTTACAAGATACAGTTTATCACCAGATGTTGTAGATTGTTTAGCGTTTTGCACTAAAAACCCACACCCTTTAATTAGTCATTTAAATGAACTTGATAAATATAATCAATTTTGGTTTGTCACAATTACACCATATGGGAAAGATATTGAACTTAATGTGCCTGATAAAAAATTAGTCATTGAAGATTTTAAAATATTATCTAATCACATTGGAGTGGATTCTGTTGCTTTAAGATATGATCCAATTTTTATTAATGAAAAGTTTGATGTTAAAATGCATATAAAATGCTTTAAGAAATTATGTGAAAATCTTAAAGGTTACACACATGATTGTACAATTAGTTTTCTAGACTTATACGAAAAGGTAAAAAGAAATGCTCCAGATTTAAGACCACCTAATGAAGAAGAACAAAGGCAAATTGCAAAAGAATTTGCTGTAATTGGAAAAGAGAACAATATTACAATACATGGATGTTGTGAAAAAGAATTTTTAAGAGATTATGGAGTTGACATTACCGGATGTATGAGTCAAGAAATTGTTGAAAAAGCAATCCATAATAAATTACACATTCAAAGGAAACAAAGTCAAAGGCCAATATGCAATTGTGTGCTTGGAAATGATATTGGAGTTTATAATACCTGTCCGCATTTATGCAAATATTGCTATGCCAATGCTAATTCTGCATTAGTAAAAGAAAATGTAAAAAAGCACAATTCAAATTCACCATTCTTAATTGGCAATCTAGAAGAAGGAGATAAGATAACAGAAGCTAATCAAAAAAGCTGGATAAAAGAAGAAAGCAGTCAAATTAGTATATTTTAATAAAAATCTCGTTTTAAAAGCGAGATTTTTTGTTGCCATATATTATAAAAAATGATAAAATTCAAAAGAATAAAAATTAGAGGGAGAAGATATGAAAATATTAGTATTAAATTGTGGAAGTTCTTCACTAAAATTTCAATTGATTGATATGGAAACTGAAGAGACATTAGCAAAAGGAAATTTTGAAAGAGTTGGTGGAATGAAAACCACTTTAAAATTGAATATTAGAGGCGAAAAAACAGATATAATGCATATAGCCAGAGATTTTGATGAAGCAATAGCGTTTGTGCTAGAAGTTTTACAAAAACCAGAAAATAATTTAATAAAAAGTTTAGATGAAATAGGAGCTGTTGGACACAGAATTGTACATGGTGGAGAAAAGTTTAGTAAAGCTGTAATAATAGATGACAATGTAATATCTGAAATTGAAAAATGCATAGATTTAGCTCCATTACATAATCCAGCTGGTTTAGCTGGAATAAAAGCAGCTAGAAACGCTCTTCCAGGAGTTCCAATGACAGTTGTTTTTGATACTGCATTTCATCAAACAATGCCACCAAAAGCATATTTATATCAAATACCATATCGTTATTATACAAGTTATAAAATTAGAAAATATGGATTTCATGGTACTTCACATAAATTTGTTGCGAACAGAGTAGCACAGATATTGAATAGGAAAATAGAAACTATCAAGATAATTAATTGTCATTTAGGACAAGGAGCTTCTGTTTGTGCAATAGATGGAGGAAAGTCAATAGATACAAGTATGGGATTAACGCCACTTGCTGGCATACCAATGGCTACTAGAAGTGGAGATATTGATCCTGCGATTATTCCATATATTATGAAAAGAGAAAATTTACAACCAGAAGATGTTGAAGAAATATTAAATAAACAATCTGGAGCCTGGGGAATATCAGGAGTATCTGTTGATTATAGAGATATTGAAGATGGTTTTAATATGAATGATCAAAGATCTATTTGGGCACTAGAGAGTCAAAGCTATAAAATAGCTCAATTTATAGGACAATATATTATTTCATTAGGAGGGTTAGATGTATTAACATTTTCAGGTGGAGTTGGAGAAAATGGAAAAGAAACAAGAGAAAGAATTTGTAAATACTTAGAACCATTTGGAATAAAATTAGATCCAGATGCTAACAATGTAAGAGGAAAAGAAAAGTGCATATCTTGTAATGATTCAAAAGTAAAAATATTTGTTATTCCTACAGATGAAGAACTTATGATTGCAAGAGAAACTTATGAATTGGTAAAATAATTTTTGGGGACACATTCTAATTTTTGAAATGTGTCCCCAAAATTTAGCCTAAAATTACGTATGAATAATATAATAAGAATACTAAAAGTAAAATAAATCCTTCTTTTTTGTCAATTTTTCTGTCATTAAGTGAAAATATAAAAAGTAAAAATCCAGAAACAAATAATATGGCTAAATCAATAGCGTTAAATGTAACATTATTAATTCCGCCAAATACTGCAACAGGAAGTGCTAAAACTATACCAATATTAAATAAATTACTACCAACAACATTACCAATTGCGATATCATATTCACCTTTTCTTGTAGCAGAAACAGATGTTACAAGTTCAGGAAGAGATGTACCAAGAGCTATAATTGTTAATGCAATCATTCTCTCACTTACTCCAAGATAAGTTGCAATATTTGAAGCACTATCTACAACAAAATTACTACCGAATATAATTCCAATAAGACCTATTAGTATAAACAAAAATGATTTAGGAATAGAATATATTTTTGCATTTTCTGAAGATTCATCAGGATGATTTCTCATTAATGATATTAAATAATAAAGAAATACTGTGAAGAACAATATAATTGTAATTGCATCTTGTCTACTAAAAGAGTTGCGAGTAGATTCAAAGATGGAATCGTTTATAAGAAGAATCAAAATGGTAGAAATTAGAAGTACAATAGGCAATTCCTTTTTTACAGTATTATTTTTTACAGTTAATGGATGAAATAACGCTGAGATACCAATTATTAGTAATATATTTAATATATTGCTACCAAAAACATTTCCTAGTACAATTTCACCACTGCCTTTAAGCATTGATTGGACACTAACTGCAAATTCTGGAGCGCTAGTTCCAAAAGCAACTATTGTTAATCCAATAAATATTGCTGGTACTTTAAAATTTTTAGCAAGTGAAGAAGAACCATCTACAAATACATCAGCACCTTTAATTAAAATTATAAAACCTATTATTAATAATATAACACTCAATATCATATAAAACCTCCAATAATAAACTATTTTATAACAAATATAATAAAAATTCAATTATTATATAGATATGATATTTATAAAGGAGTAATTACTTGAAAAACAAGCAAAAAAGATGTATAATATTAAGGTAAATAATATATTTTGCAATAGATGGAGTATAAAAAATATATGGGAAATGTGAAAAAAATAGTTAAATGGATATTTTTTGGATTATTAATTCTATTAGCTTTTTTTACAATATTATTCTTATTAGATAAAGCTTTAAAAGCTTTAGAAAACAAATATGGAGAAAGTAAAAAGTTTGAAGCATTAACACCAGTTGGAGAATTAGTTACAGATAAAAACAATAATGAACATGAATATATTGAAAAAAATAATAATAAAGAAAACACTAATAGTGTTAATGCAAATAATAGCAACACAAAAAATACTAATTCTATTTTAGATAAGATGGCAAATTTAGAATATGAGCCAGTATATATGGATGATGTTATTTTATTATATGATGGTAAACAAAGTGGGAAAAGTATCTCAGATTTAATTGACAGATTAATAGAGAATACAGAACAAACACTATTTTCTTATGTAGGCATAACAACAAAAGGAATTTCTAGCGCAGATAAAAGTGTGTTTTTTGAAGATGCAGATTCATATATTTCAAGTTTAAATTCTATAAAAAATAGTATAAATAAAGAATCTTATTACAATGTGTCGTTTAAGTATAATCCTTTGGGTACACATGTTACTGAAATAATAATTGAGCCAAAGAAATAAAAATAGACAAGAATAAATCTTGTCTATTTTTTTATGTTAAATTTTATAATTTTATTAAGTCTAGGGTAAGCCATAGAATATGAATTTGAACTGCTTTCAAATAATATGTATAAATCATCATTTATTCTAAACAATCCTTCTGCCATTGGTGGAAGTTTTATTTTTTTATCAAGATTGCTTTCATTAAAATGATAATATGGAATATCTTGCCCATTTAATGAATAATATTCATGTTCATCTTCTAATACATTATTATATATACTTAATCCAGACTTTATTAAATATGTAAAAGAACTTGTAAAAACAAATTTATTATCAGAAGTAATTGTCATTCCTTGCACCATTTTTGGAAGTGAAATTATACAATATGGTTTTTGATAATCAATATATCCTTCTGTAGAATAATTATATCCCATAAGTAGGGGGTTATTATCAGGAACTTTGTAGAATGGATTTAAAAAGAAATCTCCTATCCATAAACTATCATTATTATACATACAGAAATCACCTCTAATTGGTAATTTAGTATTCTTTAAACTTTTAATATAATCATTTTCTGTAGAGAATGCTTCTTCTAAACTATATTCATTTACTTCATAATCATTTGTGATCCAGATTGTATTTTCATCAGTAGTTATTCCCCCAACATGATTTGTATTATTACTATCATCAATTTCAATTAATTTTAAACTTTTTAATAAATTTCCAGTTTCAAAATCTGTAATATATAACATACTAACATTGTGTTTACTATTATAAGATGTTTGCAATACAATATTATATTTTTTTGAGTACGCAAGACCTTGAGGGACATAATTTGAAGTGTTACCTTGGACTTTGAAAGTTTCTATATAATTACTTTTATTTATTAGATATGAAACATATAATCTTATATAGTTTAAAATAAACAATAGTAGAATCATTCCAACAATAATTAATACAACTAATAAAAGTGATTTTAAAATTTTCATAATTTACTCCTAATAATTATTTTATAAAATAATTATAAATGATTTAATAAAATAAAACAACAAAATATAAATTATATGATATAATTTGGAAAGTGGAGGAAAAATAAATGTGTATTAAGTTAAATAATAGTGGACCTGCAAGATTCATGTATACAGTAATTGCAATATGTTTAATAACATCAATAACTTGTTTTATATTATATTATGGAAATTATACTGAAAGCAAAGCGGTTTTATATACAGGAGTTGTAACATTTACAATTATGTATCATTTTTGGATTAGAATTATATTGGGAAATGTTTCAAAACTATTCAGAAAACACATTAATTATAAGCAATGGTGGTTTAAGGAACATAGTTTTGAAAAGCCATTATATAAATTTCTAAAAGTAAAAAAATGGAAAGATAAAACTTTTACATATAATCCAGGAGATTTTGATTTAAAGGAAAAATCTTTAGATACTATTGCAAATATAATGGCAAAATCTGAAGTTGATCATTGGATTAATGAAGTAATTTCTATATCAACAATGTTCTTTTCACTAATATGGCCAAAACTTACTGTAGCTTTTATTGTTTCCGCAATAGCTGCAATGATTTTCGATAGTCAGTTCATAATAATTCAAAGATATAATAGACCAAGAATATTAAAAGCATTAGAACACCAAAATAAAACTCAAAAGAAAGCAGAAGAAAAAGTATAGATGGAATATATAAATAGAATAAAAGATTTTTTTATAAAACACAAACGATTAATACTATTTTTTGTTAGTATAATATTAATATTAGTGATAATAGAAGATGTCTTAGATGATGATATAATAAATTTTGATGAAAAATGGTATAGCAGAATTGAAAAATATTTAATAAGAGATTCATATACAAAACTAGCTAAAATAATTACTCAATTTGGAGGACCAATTTTGCTAGTTATTATTTCAATAATATTTTTGATTATTTTAAGAAATAAAATAGGAATTAGTATTTTTATTAATTTATTTTTAGCTGCACTTTTGAATTTTACTTTAAAAAATATTCTTCAAAGACCAAGACCAGTAGAACACAGAATAATTGACGAAAGCGGATATAGTTTTCCATCCGGACATTCAATGGTTAGTATGGCTTTTTATGGATTTTTATTATATTTAGTTTTTAAATATGTTAAAAATAAATATTTAAAATGGTCTTTGATAATAGGAATACTTATATTAATAATAAGTATTGGCGTAAGTAGAATATATTTAGGAGTACATTATACAAGCGATGTTATTGCAGGATTTTTAGTTGCTATTTCTTATTTAGTTATTTTTACAAAAGCAATAAAAGAAATTGTTTTAGATAATGAATAATCAAGGAGGAACAATGATACCAGATAAATGGAATATTAATACATATAAAATCTTTATAGAATACCTTATTTCTATAAAAGATGAAAAATATAAAGAATTTCATAGCTCAATTGTTATTGATTCAAAATATGAAATGATAGGGATAAGGCTCCCTAAAATGAGAGAAATTGCTAAAGATATTTCAAAAACTAATATAGAAGAATTTCTAAATGTTGCACAAGATAATTATTATGAAGAAGTTATGATACAAGGATTAGTTATTTCTTATATAAAAGATGAGAATACATTTTATAAATACTTTAAAAATCATATAAAGAAAATAGACAATTGGGCTTTATGTGATACATTTTGTTGTTCAATAAAACTTGTAAAAAAATACGAAAATAAGTATTTTAATGAAGCATTAAAAATGGCACTAAATAGCGAAGAATTTGTATCACGTGTTGGGCTTGTAATGATATTAGCTAATTTTGTAAATGAAAAAAATCTTAATAATATTTATGAGACATTAAACAAAATAACGAGTGATAAATTTTATATTAACATGGCAGAAGCGTGGCTTATCTGTGATTTATATATAAAGTTTCCTAATGAAACTTTGGAATTCATTAAAAACAACAAACTAAATAAATTTACACATAATAAAGCTATAAGCAAAATACATGATTCATATAGAGTAAGCAAAAATGATAAAGATTATTTAAATACTTTGAGGAGAAAATAGATGAAACAAAAAATTTCAATTGCTTTGAATACTATAATTGTTATTTTTTCAGTTATTGGAACTGTTTTAATGTTATTAGGTATTCAATTTATGGGACCTGAAGACGGCTTTTCTGCCAAAAGAATAGAAATGTTTAGATTCTATACAGTAGATTCTAATGTATTAATGGGAATTGCTTCATTGTTTTTTATAATATATGAACTAAAATTAATAAATAAGAAAATAGATAAGATACCAACAAAGATATATATTTTAAAACTTATTGCTACAGTTGGAGTTACACTTACATTTTTGGTAGTAGTTTTATATTTAGCTCCAATTGCTTCTTATGGATATTTTTCAATGTTTAGAAATGCTAATTTATTTTTCCATCTTCTAGTTCCAGTCTTAAGTATTATAACATTTTGTTTTTTGGAAAAGACAGAATCATTAGAGTTTAAGCATACTTTTATAGGAATATCTACAATGATACTTTACACAATTTTCTATGCAACTAATATTTTAATACATGCCGAAAATGGAAAAGTATCACCAATTTATGATTGGTATTGGTTTGTGCAAAAAGGAGTATGGAGCATTGTAATAGTTATTCCAATAATATCTGGATTCACATATTTAATTAGCTTGTCGTTATGGAAGATAAATAAATCAAATAATAAAGTAAAATGTAACAGAGATTGAAATTTTATGTAAAGTATGGTAAAATAATAACATCCACTTTTGTGGAAATAAAATGACATCTGCGCATTCGCAGAAGAAAGCGAGGAGAGTATGTCGGACATTGCCCGGTGGGAAGAATCTATGAGAGAAGAACTCATAGATCGCTTTAATGTGATATTCCCACAAGAACAGCTCAGGAAGCAACACTACGAAAGGGTAAGAGAAGGAGTTAATTCAGAAAGAGAAAAAGTTGAGGTACCAAGCAATCGAAAAACTACTTGCGAACAGGTTTGGGAGTTCTGTTTTAATAAGGCATTTTACCCGGAAACTTTTGAAGAACTGTACAAGCGAGTTACTGAAGAAGTGATTAGTGTCTTCGAGTACATGGAAGTCTCTCTTGACGAAGCAATTGAAATCCTGACCGACTTAAGTTACGAGCATGAACCATCACCTGTAGGAAATTCTATCAGAGTACTCATCGATGAGATGCCAGATATCTTAATTCAGCAACTGATCGAGAGATACAAAGAAATGCTGAACTACGATGATGGAATTTACACGGCACTTATCTGGATGCTAAACGACGAAGAAAGCTGAGGGTACAAAATGAGTAACGACATCAATAATCTTGTAATGCGGAGTCTAAATGGTAATAACGAATTGGCTGATAAGTTATTAGAAATTTTTCCGTTTGATGATATCAAGAAAGAACTTCATGACAAGATCAAGGCAAAAACGAAGTCGGCCACTGAGAGCATTGAGGTTGATGAATTCAGACAGCAGACTACTCCCATGATCTGGGATTTCTGCTTTGAAAAAGTATTCTTCCATGAAGCAGTGAGAGAAGAATACCTCAACGCTTTTGAGGCAATCACTACGATGTTTAGAGATTATAAGTGCTCGCAAGAAAGAGCAATTAGTGTTCTGGATACAGTGTATAAAGTATCAGACAGGGAGAAAGGTGTTATTGCAGGATTATCGAGTGACCTTCCTTCTAATACCGATATCATGATGGTATATATGGTACAATGCATTGTTTCCCGGATGGTGGAATTGCCTGACAGAGCAGTAAGCAGACTGATTGAACGATATATGGTGATAACTGAATCGTCAGATGGTTTCTACAACGCAGTTCTTCGAATCGTAAACGAGAAGCGTGGAAAATGACATATTCCAATCGACAATCAATTTGAGAAAATTCAATATTGATTGCAAAGGGAGGATGCTAGGCATCCTCCCTTTGTTATTGTATTTTTGATATAGCTGTAATATAATATTAAATGATGAGGAGATATTATGTACCAATTTTTGGATTTAAAAAAATTAATAGAGTGTTCAACAGAAAAATATAATAAAAAAATATTATATGAATTTTCAAATATTACTTATAATAAATTTTTAAAAGAAATTAATTATTTGGGAACTTCTTTATTAAACATGGGACTTAAAGGGAAAAGAATAGCTATTCTATCTGAAAATAGATATGAGTGGGAAATCTCTTTTTTTGCTATTGCTTGTGGAGTAGGGATTGTTGTTCCATTAGATAGAAGTTTACCCAAAGGAGAAATTGCAAGAATATTGAAAAGATCTAGAGTTGATTTAGTTTTCTCTTCTAAAGAATATGAGAAGTTATTAGAAGAAATAAAAATGGAAAACAACTGTTGCCTTTATAAAATTGTTTCTTTTGATTCATTGCAATACAAAAATTTATTATTAAAAGGTAAAAAATTAACAGAAAAAGGAGATAAAACATATATTTCCACAAAAATAAATAGTAATAAAATATGTGCTATTTTTTATACGTCTGGAACATCAGATAAATCAAAAGCTGTTATGCTTTCACACAAAAATGTCTGTACTAATGTTCAAAATGTAGCAAAAGTATTTGAATTAAATTCAAATGATAAAGTGTTATCAATATTACCATTAAGTCATGTATTAGAAGGAATATTTTGCATGCTTCTATCAATATATAATGGAGCGACTAGAATTCATTGTAATAAAGTAGAAGATATAATGGAGTATATATTGAAGTATGAAATTACTTTTATGTGTGGAGTTCCATTTTTATTTGAGATTTTAAGTAAAGATTTAAGCATGATAAAAACACAAATTCCTAAAATTAATATGTTTATGAGTGCAGGTGCATCATTAAATGAGAAAATAATTAAAAGGTATGAGAAAGCTGGTATAAAACTTGTACAAGGTTATGGAATGACTGAATCTGGACCAGTAATTACAATAGAAAATAAAGAAAATTGTAAGATAGGTTCTGTTGGAAAAAAGATTCCTAATATTCATTTGAAACTGTTAAAAAAAGATAAAGATGGTATAGGAGAAATTGCTGTTAAAGGAGAAAATATTTTTATAGGATTCTTTGAAAATGAAATTGCAACAAAGGAAATGTTAAAAAATGGATGGCTATTAACAGGGGACTTAGGAAGAATAGATTCTGATAATTATTTATATATTGTTGGAAGATTAAAAAATGTAATTGTTTTAACAAACGGAAAGAAAGTTTATCCAGAAGAAATAGAATACTTAATTAATCAGATTGATGGCGTTAAAGAAAATCTGGTATATTGCATTTCTTATGGGCCAAGCGGATATATGATATGTACTGATATAGTATATGATAAAAATCATTTTAAAAATATTAAAGAAAAAGAGATAAAACAAATAATTAATCGAAAAATTGAATATATTAATGAAATACTACCAGGTTTTAAAAGAATTAGAAGAGTTAAGATATCTAATAAAGAGTTGGAAAAAACAAGTACAGGGAAAATTAAAAGAATTCAATATTTTGAGAAAAAATAGAACTTGCTTGAAAAAAAATATAAATTATGCTAAATTATATAAGTATTAATAAGAAGTAGGAGAATATAATGAAAATAGGAATTGTTGGTTTACCAAATGTAGGAAAAAGTACTTTATTTAACAGTATTACAAAAGCAGGAGCAGAATGTGCAAATTATCCGTTTTGTACAATTGAGCCAAATGTCGGAGTAGTTGCTGTTCCAGATGAAAGATTAGAAAAATTAGCAGAAATGTATAATCCACAAAAAGTAACAAATGCAATAGTTGAGTTTGTTGATATTGCAGGACTTGTAAAAGGGGCTAGTAAAGGAGAAGGGCTAGGTAATAAATTCCTTTCACATATACGTGAAGTAGATAGTATAGTTCAAGTTGTAAGATGCTTTGAAAATACAAATATTGTTCATGTTGATGGTTCAATTGATCCAATTAGAGACATTGAAACAATAAATCTTGAATTGATTTTTGCAGATTTGGAGACAATAGAAAAAAGACTAGATAGAGCAAGAAAATTATTGAAAGCAGATAAGAAGTATCAATTTGAAATTGATACTTTAGAAAAAGTAAAAGAACTACTAAATAGTGGTAAATGTGCTCGTACAATTTCTTATACTGATGAAGAAAAGGACGTTTTAAAAGAAGCATTTTTACTGACATTAAAACCAGTATTATATGTTGCCAACATATCTGAAGATGACTTAAATGATGTTTCTGCTAATCAAAATGTTAATAAAGTAATTGAATATGCAAAAAAAGAAGATGCAGAAGTAATTCCTTTATGTGTAAAAATTGAAGAAGAATTAAGCGGATTAGATAAACAAGATAAACAAGAAATGTTAGAGGCATTAGGATTAAATGAATCTGGATTAGATAAATTAATAAAAGCAAGCTATAAATTATTAGGATTAATGTCATTTTTAACTGCAGGAGAACCTGAGGTAAGAGCTTGGACAATTAAAATTGGCACTAAAGCACCACAAGCTGCTGGGAAAATTCATTCTGACATTGAAAGAGGTTTTATCAAAGCAGAAGTAATTTCATTTGATGATTTAATGAACTCTGGAAGTATGGTTCAAGCAAGAGAAAGAGGCTTGGTTAGATCAGAAGGAAAAGACTATGTAATGCAGGATGGAGACATTGTTTTATTTAAATTTAATGTATAAAATATTACAATAATATTACAAAATTACATTTACATTACAAATGTACAAATGGAAGAAAAAAGTATTGCATTGAAAAATGCTATATGTTAAAATACGAATAGATGTTAAGAGAATAGGGAGAGATGAGAATTATGTTAAGTTCAAAGAAAATTTTAGTTAGTTTAGTTGTTATAACACTTTTAGTTGTTACGTTTGGAAGTATTAATTCATTAGCTACTTCTATTACAGCAGATGTAAATTCAGGTAACTCAGTTGGAACGATTACAATTTCAGGAAATACAGCAGCAAGTGGTACACAAACAAATACTGCTGAGAATAATGTAGTAAATAATACAGCAAATAATACAACAAATAATGTAGTAAATAGAATAACAAATTCAAGTTCATATAACACAACAAATACAAATAGTGTAAAATCTTCATTACCATATGCTGGAACAAATTCTAGTGTTATATTTGTTGTTATTGCGCTTGCAATTTCTGCTATATATGCTTATAGAAAAGTATCAGATTATAATGTATAATTAAATGAATTTAAAATATTTTTTGAGGTACACCATCTGGTGTACCTTTGATTTTTTTAGAAAAATGCATAAAATATGTTGATGTTTGGAAAAATATTTGATATAATGCAAACATTAATATGAAAAGTATACAAAAGATGCAAATAAAATTTATTTGTGTCTTTTTTTGTTTTAATATAGAAAGGAATGAGAGAGTTGTTATTAAGTAAAGCGTTTGAAAAGAAAAAAATAATATGTTTTATATTAGCAATTTCAATAATAGTAGGTCTTTTAACATCTGCTTTTTATCAAAATAAAAAAAGTGTAGCAACAGCTAATATTTTATTTAAAAATAACAATTCTCAAAATGAATTTGTTTTAACAAAGAATTTATTTAATACTTATTGTGAAGTCTTAAAAAGTAAGTCTACTTATGAGGAAATTATATCAAATCCAAATTTTGCATACGAAAAAAGTGATTTAAAAGCTATAAGAACCAAAGATTCAAATACAATCAGAATAGAAGTAAAAAATCAAAATCCTAATACTGCAATAGCAATTTTACAAATTATATTAAAAAATTTTGATAACAGTATAAAAAATATATATGAAGACATAGAAATAGTAACTATTGAAGAACCTAATATAGACAGAGAAATTAACGATAGAAATGTTTTTTTAATTTTATTTATATTTCTTATACTAGGAATTGTAATTTCAATTATATATATTTATGTTTTAATAATTCTAGAGAAGAAAATCAATACTTTGAAGGAAATAGAATCAGATATAATGCTAAAACCACTATCTGAAATTCCGTTAAACAAAAATAAAAATCAGAAGTTACTTAATGAAGAAAACAAAAATAGTAAATATTTAAAAGAATTTGATAATTTAAAAACAAATATTCAATTTTTGAATTTTAGTGATGATAAAAAGAAAACATTTTTAATAGCAAGTCCGTCAAAAAATGAAGGAAAATCATATATAGCTGCTAATCTAGCAATTACTTATGCACTTGCGGGTAAAAGAGTAATTTTAATAGATGCAGATATGAATATTGGAATGCAAAGTAAATTATTTAATATTCCTAACAATCTTGGATTTTCTAATTATTTAGCAAATTTAAATGAAAATGGGATAGAGAGTAATGAATTAATCAATAAATATATAAAAGAAACCTCAATTAAAAAATTGAATATTATTACATCTGGAACAATACCACCAAATTCACAAGAATTATTATCAAATAATAAAATAGAGCAATTGATAAAAGACTTAAATGTGTTTTTTGATATCATAATCTTTGATGGTACATCTATTTTGGATAAGGCAGATTCTCTTATATTATCTAGACTTATTAGTTCTACTTTGCTTATCTCTACGAGAGGAAAAACAAAAAAAGAAGATTTATGGAGAGCTAAAAAAGACATTCAAAATGTTGGTGGTACAATCTTAGGAGTTGTATTAAATAAAACAAAATTAAAAGAAAATAAGTCAGAGTCAAAAGCCAGAAAAATTATAAATTTTATAAAAGACAAAATCAAAAAGCTTTTAGCTAAAAAGGAAATAAAATTACTTCCAGAAGGAGAAATGCACGAGAAGTCAGATAATACAGAAAATATTGAGCAAGTAGAACAAGAAGAAAACGAAGAAGTTTTAACTGAAACTTTACCTGATAAAACAGAAAACAAATCAGAAGATAAAGTAGAAAATCATAATGATAAAAAAGATGAAATAATTATTGTTGATGATTATGGTATACAACAAGAGTTTTCACTTGAAACAGATAATGATGAGACCCAAGAAAATAACGAAGATAATGTTGTAGATCAAGCAGTGTTAGATGAATATTTAAAAGATGAAAATATTTTACTAATTATTGTTGATGCTGAAAGAGCATTTTGCAGAATGTTTGGTAAAAATTGTTTTATAGAAAAACCAATTAAAACTATTAGTGCAGATAAAAACGGAAATAGTCAATATTATTCAAAAGAGTTTCTTAGAAAATGTCATAATAAATTCAGAAATACGTATGCTTTATCAGATGATCAAATTAAGAGAGTTGATGTTTTGATATATTCTATTTTGAGGGAATATGATGATTCATTATGGACTGACAAGAGAATTGAGTCTTATAAAGCAGAATCATATGTGCAAATAATGGCAAGTACTTATGAAAGACTTATTGATGAAACAGAAGAAGAATATAATCTTCGTTGTAAAAGACTAAGAAAATTAGCATTAGCAAAGTCTAATATTGATATAGAATATAAATTAGACAATTTATGGAAATTTAATAAAATGAAGCTAAAAGATAAGTTTATTTTACAAAAATATGCTAAAGAAATTGAAATTGATTATGAATTCAAAACAGATTTTGAAATTAAAAAGAGTAGAGAAAATATTGATTTCTATAATAAAATTTTTGAAGAGACAAATCATTTTGATGATTCAGCAGGAAAACATAGTGCCGAAGAAAGTGTAACAGAAGAATTATTAACTAAAATTAAAGAAAAGAATATGCAAGAAATTATTAACTCTGATTCTGAGAACAATGAAGCTTTAGCAGAAGAGCTTAAAGAAAAACATAAACAGTTCAAAAAGGAAAAAGAAAGAATTGATAAGATTGAAAAACGAAAAGCAAAAATAGAAAAAGAAAAGGAAAAGAGAAATAAGAAAAGAGAAGAAAAAATACGTTCTCAGCAATTATTAAGAGAGCAGAGAGAATATGAAAAGGAAAAGCAAAGAGAAGAAGCAAGGATTGAAGAAGAACTATTAACAGATAACCTTTATCCTAAAACAAAATTTAACAAAGATTTATAATGAGATTAATTTTATTTAATCTCATTTTTTATTTTAAAAAACTTGAATTTGTTTTTATATATTTATATAATATAGTCAATTAATTTAGGAGGTTTGGATATGGAAGAAAATGGTAATCTTGAACGAATTGATCAAGACTATATCGCAATAAATTTTTTAGAAAGAACAGATAGGAAAAAAGATTTTGCAATAGATGTTGATGGTATAGCTCCACTAGAAGATTATATTAGAAGAAAACAAGAAAAAGAAGCAGAAGAACAAGATGTTGAAGGACAAGAAGAAATGCAAACTTCAGGAGCTTTAGTTATTCCTATAACATTTGCAAATGGTGATACAATGGATTTAGTAATTGGAGAAGATTGGCTAGAAATTGCAGGAATATATTCAAGTAAAGATGGACAAACGACAGAAATTCAATTGTCACCTGAAATACAAAAAAGTATTTTAAGAGAATCAACAGGAGTTCAAGGAAAAATTGATGCTAGTATGATTATCTCTACATTGACACCTGGTACACTTGAAGAGCTACAAAGAAGTATTGTTGATGAAAACCTCGTGCCACAAAATAAGGAAGAATTTGCTCAAAGAGTAAATAGTAAATATCCTAATCTTGTACAAGTATCAGAAGATACAGAAGTAACACCAGAAGAAATGGAAGAAAAAGAAGAGGAAGCAGAAGAAAAAGTTGAAACTTTGCCTGAAGAACTTAGAGATAGAATAGCAAAAGTATGTGCAGAAAATGGATTAGATATAACTTTATTAAGAGAAGCATTAGAAGCACCACCAAGAGATTTGAATGAGCGCCTAGATAATACTGGATTTCAACCTAATGGTTCAAATGTGTTTTTGCTAAGATTTGGAAATAAGGGATTTGATGCCAATGGAAATGATAGAATAATAATGGTTCAGGATTCATTACAAATTGATGAAAGGCAATATGATAGTATGATGACTGACTATATGATTGAACATAGAGGAGAAGATCCTGCTAAAGAGAAAGGACATAGACACACAATAATTTATACTGATATAGATGGTAATACTACTACTCAAGAACTTCATAAAGAACCTAGAGATTTAACATATGAAGAAAAAGAATTAATACAAAAAGAACTTGAAAAATTACAAGAAGCAGCAAATGGTGTCAAAAATAATCCTAATATTTCTAAAGAAGATAAAGAAAAATTATTTATGCAAATAAATGATAAAAGAAAAGCTTTGTTTGAAAGATATGGAATATATCCAAATCTTATTATGGAAGAAATGGAAGCAGATCAAGACACTTTAGAAGAAAATGTTGGAAAAACTGAAGAACAAGATGAACAAGAAAGACCAGAACCAGATATAGATAATGAGGATAACGGAGAACATGGTTTTCCAGAGTTAGGGGAACGTGGAGGATTTCCTTTTGGAAATCATAGATTATTTTAAATAAAGGAAGTAGAATATGGGAAAACTATTTGTAATTGACGGAACTGATGGAAGTGGAAAACAAACTCAGTTTGATTTATTAAAAGAACATTTAACAAAAGATGGGATAGACTATAAGACAGTAAGTTTTCCAAATTATGATAGTCCATCTTCATCACTTGTTAAAATGTACTTATCAGGTGAATTTGGTGAACACGCAAATGATGTTAGTCCTTACATTGCTTCAACATTTTATGCAGCAGATAGATATGCCACATATATGAAGGATTTAAAGGAATATTATGAAAATGGTGGTATTATTTTAGCAGATAGATATACAACAGCTAACATGGTACATCAAACAGGAAAAATAAAAGATGAAAAAGAAAGAGAAAAATATTTAAATTGGTTATTTGATTTAGAATTTAATATCTATGGATTACCTGTTCCAACAGAAGTGTTTTTCTTAAATATGCCACCAGAGAAAGTTAAAGAGCTTATTAAAAATCGAGAGAATAAATTTACTCATTCCGAGAAAAAAGACATTCATGAAAGAGATGAACAACACTTACAAGATGCTTATAGTGCAGCATGTAGTTTAGTTGATAAATATGGATGGAATGAAATAAAATGCGTTATAAATAATGAAATAAGAACTAGAGAAGATATTCATCAAGAAATTTATAAATTAGTTCAAAAAGAAATACAAAAGAAATAAATTCGAGGTAAATTATGCGAGGTAAAATAGTTAACTTATGTTTAGGATTCTTAAATTTACTTTTTGGCAGTTTAATTATTTTATATACAGTTAAAGTGCCACAAGACAAAACATTATTAACTGTTCAAGAAGGCTTTGTAGTAAAGTATATATTAATGAGTATTTATGCTGTAATGTTCATTATTGCATTTATTGATTTATTACAAAGTCATAATCACAAATCAGATACTGTTTTTAATGTTGGATATGTAATCGGAACATTTGCTATAAGTTTTATATTTATAAAGCAACCATTTATAGGCGCTTTTAGTATCATATCTGGTATAATTATTTTGTTTAAAAGTTTAAAAGAAAATTTGATTGAAATAGATAGTACATTTGCAATATCTGTTTCAATAGTATTAATGGCCAGCGTAGCTATTATTGGATTTTTCTCATTTAATTATTCTTATTTTGGTCAAAGAATAAAAAATAGAGAGAATAAGAATGAGTTAAAATATAAATCAGATTATTTTAAATATATTACAGAATTAGATATAACAGATGTTTATATTAATGTAAAACGAGATGGTAAATTTGGATACATTAATCAAAGGGGAGAAACTGTAATTGATTTTAAATATGATTATGCTAGCCCTTTTGTTAAAATTATAGCATATGATAAAACCTTTTATATTGCAATGTTTTGTGAAGATGGATCAACATATATTAAGCTGAAAAATGGAAGAGATGTATTATCTTACCGTTCAGAATCTGCAGATGAAAATATAGAAGCAAAAAAAGAAGAATTGGAAGATATATATTATAATACATTAAAGCAAGAGAACCCTATAGAATATGAGATTCCAAAATACTCTGTTGTAAAAAATAGAGTACCAATATATCCAGATAATGAAGATGAAAATATAAAAGTATTTAATTATAATGCAGAATACAATATTGTTGTTTCTCAGTCAAGCATGGGAAAAAGTGATATATACGAATTAGTAAAAAAAGATAATGATAGTATTAGAATAACATTAGATGCAGATAATTTAGATTATGATGATAATTATTTATATCTGTTTGAAAATGGTTATATTCCATTTTATGAAGTATCAAAAACTACACAAGGTTGGTTCACAAATTATGGCAAGAAAAATGAAATGACAGGAAGAGCACAAATTTTAGAATATTTTTATGATAACAGGATAATTTTAAAGAATTTTAAGGATAATTCTATTTATTTTTCAACACCAACTGGAGAAAAATTATCTGATAATTATTATGATATTTATATTTGTGGTGATGGAAGATATATTGTAAAAGATGATGATAATTTCTTTAAAGTCATTGATAATGACTATAATCCAATATTTGAAAAGAAGTATGCTGTTATTGATACACGATTCGTTTCACAAGGATTATATTTAACATTAAACTCTGTTGATAATATAAAATTTGATGATTATGGATATGCAATTATGAACTGGAATCTAGTTAATTATGCAGGCGAAGAAATAGCAACAAATATTGAATATATATATGATATGGATTTAAAAATAAATAAAGTGAAAAACATAGATGAAGACAACTATCTATTGTTTGTAAATCAGCTAAAAGAACTAAATGGTGACTTTGTTGGAAATAAGTTTTATTTAAAAAAATAAAGTAATTAATTATTTAAATTTTAATAAAATGGTTAAAATAAGATAGAACTTTTAAAGTTCTATCTTATTTTTTAGGAGGATATTTTAATGAATACAAATCAAAAACAAAAAATTAATTGTTCAGTTGTATCTTGCAAATACAATGATGTAAATTCAAAGATTTGTGAATTAAGTCAAATCGAAGTAAAAGCATGTCCAGGTTGTTCAAATGGAACTGCTGAGGAAGAATCAATGTGTGGAAACTATAAGCATATTGATTAAAATTACTTGACATACTTTGTTATTGAATATAAAATGTTAGAAGAAATAGAGTATTTAAAGGAGGAATTTATTATGCCACTAGTAACAACAAAGGAAATGTTTGAAAGATCAATGAGAGAGCATTATGCAATAGGTGCTTTTAATATTAATAATATGGAGTTTATACAAGCAATTACAGATGCTGCGAATGAATCAAAATCACCTGTAATTCTACAAGTTTCATCAAGTGCGATTAAATATGCTAGAATAAATTATTTAATGAAAATGGTTGAAGCTGCTGTTGAAAGTACTAATATTCCAATAGCTTTACATTTAGACCATGGACCAGATTTCGAAACATGCAAAATGTGTATTGATAGCGGATTTACTTCTGTAATGATAGATGCTTCAAAATATGATTTTGAAGAGAATGTAAGGATCACAAAAGAAGTTGTTGATTATGCACATAGTCATGGAGTAGTAGTTGAAGCAGAACTTGGAACATTAGCAGGTGTTGAAGATGAAGTTAATGTTGCAAATGATGATGCAAGATATACAAATCCTGATCAAGCTTATGAATTTGTTCAAAGAACAGGATGCGATTCTTTGGCAATTGCAATAGGAACAAGCCATGGAGCATATAAATTTAAAGGAGAAGCTAAATTAAGATTTGATATTTTAGCAAAAGTTAAAGAAAAATTACCAAATACACCTATAGTATTACATGGAGCTTCAAGTGTAATTCCAGAACTAGTAGATATGTGTAACAATAATGGAGGAAATATTCCAGGAGCAAAAGGTTGCCCAGATGAAATGCTAAAACAAGCAGGAGAAAATGGTGTATCTAAAATTAATGTTGATACAGATTTAAGATTAGCAATGACAGCAGAGATTAGAAGAGTATTTAATGAGGATCCATCAATATTTGATCCTAGAAAATATTTAGGACCTGCAAGAGACACAATTAAAGCTACAGTTTCTCATAAAATAAATGATGTATTTTGTTCAGCTAACAAAGCATAAAAGAAAGGCGAACTCTTTAATGAGTTCGCCTTTTTTATTTTAATATTCTTCTTATTTTCATTTCTGCATCTTTTTTTGCAATAACTTCACGTTTATCAAAAAGCTTTTTGCCTTTTCCAATTCCAAGTTCAATTTTTACTTTGTTTCCATTAAAATACATTTGAAGTGGAATAATAGAAATTCCTTGTTGTTTTATCATTCCAAATATTTTTTCGATTTCTCTTTTATTTAATAATAATTTTCTTGTTCTTAGCGGATCTTTATTATAGATATTACCAAATTCATATGGACTTATATGCATTCCTATAATAAATGCTTCACCATTTTTTATATTCACATAAGTATCTTTTAAATTAACTTTTCCAGTTCTAACAGATTTTATTTCTGTACCAGTTAAAACTATTCCAGCTTCAATTTTTTCATTAATTGTGTAATTATGATATGCAGTTGGATTCTTTGCAATTATTTTTTCCATATTAACTCCTTAAATAAATCATATTTAATATAACATAATTTTATGATTTAAGCAAATAATAAGAAATATGAACCAAATTATATTTTTAAATAATAGATGTAAATTTGTGTTTAAAATACAATTATTTATTTCACTATTATTAATAATATCAATATTATTAATATATTATTATAATTTGAAAAATTCTGAAGAGCTTGAAAGAATTTCTGGTTTGATAAAAAACAATGCTAATATATTAGACATATATCATATTAAAAACGACAGCTATTTTGGAAGATTAATAATTGAAAAGATTGGACTAGATTATATTGTATTCGAAAATTTTTCAGATGATTTGTTAAAAATATCTCCATGTAAATTTAGTGGCCCTAGTTTAGGAGAATGTGGAAACATTTGTATAGTAGGACATAACTATGAAAATAAGAAATTTTTTAGTGAAATTGAAAAACTAGAAATTAATGATGAAATTCTAATAGACAATTTAAAAAATAAGACATATAGATATATCGTTTATGAAAAAAATGAAGTTGATGCAAATGATTTTTCAATAACTAAAAGTAAAAAGAAAACTGAATTGACACTGGTTACATGTAATAATACTAATAATAAAAGAATTATAATTAAATCATTTGAAAAAAAATAGTGTTTTTGATTGAAAAAAATGTAGATAAAATGTATAATATAAATAATTTTGGAGGAGATAAGAAATGAAAAGTTTAAAAAAAGTAATTATTTTTTTGTTTTTAGTTCTAATAATAGTTGCTGGATTAGCAGCATATGCATATTTTCAAACTGACTTACTAAAAACGCCATATCAATTATTTGATAAATATTTTAACAATACTGTAGAACAATTAACAAACTACAGTTTTAAACCATATGATGAGATAATTAAACAATTAATGAATAGTAATTCAGAGACAGTAGTTTATTATCCAGATTCGACAAATACATTTTTAAAAACAACGCTTGATACAGATACAGATGGTAATACATCTGCAGTCGTTGAGTATAAAATGGAAGGTGCAGAGGAACCTCTAAATGTTTATTTTGCCGGCTCAAAAGATGCAATTGGAATAAAGATAGAAGAATTATATGATAAATATATAACTATTGAAAATAGAGATTTAAACAAAGCTTTGGAAAATTCAGAAATTTCTATAGTAGATGAAGATGCTGTACCAGAAAGCATTCCAACTCTAACTGAAGATGATATGAATACAATAAAACAATTATGTGTTGAATATAAAGAAAAATTAATATCAAAGTTTGATGAAAAAGAATGCTTTATAGCTGAAAGAAATGTTGATACTGTTGTAGGAACAGAAGTTGTAAAAACAAGTAAATATACCTTTAAAACAACCAAAAAAACTCTTGCCTCAAATATAGAAAATGTTTTAGAAGAATTATGTAATGATAGTCGTTTTAATGAATTATACAAAAAAATGTATAGCAAAGAAGCAACAGAATTTTTAGAAGAATATAAAAAATCTGTAGAGGAAAATAAAAATTCTGAAGATGCTAATATAAGTATTTCTTTTTATGTATCTGATAAAAGAACTGTAAAAGCAGAAATCAATTATAATGAGTCAAGTGTTACATTATTAATCAATAATACAGAAATTGCAATTAACATGACTGGTATGGAAAATGATTATAACAATATTACTTATGATAGTGAAATTAGAGTTGAAAATACATATAATGGAAGTACAGGAGATTTGATAGTTTCTGCAACTAAAAAGTACAATAAAACAGATGAAAGCTCAGAGTATTATACAGATTCTTATTTTAATAGTTTCTCAAATTATGAAGATTCTTATATTAAAATTATATTAAGTACTTCAAATAGTAATTCTCAATATAAATCAATTTTGAAATATGTTACTGAAGAAAATGGAGAAGCAGAAAATTTAATAGAAATGGATATTAATACTAATGCAAATATTACAGTTGAAAAAATTGATTCATCAAATTCCACAGTAATTAATGATTTCACTAGCACTGATTATAATTCGTTAGCAAATGAAATAATTTTTAAAGGATATAGCTATGTAGAACAAAAACCAAAATCAACTTTAGCTATAATATTATCTAAGTTTTTTGGATTAAATACAACTTTAGATTTTAGTGATGATGATATGATGGATTATTCTGAAGAAGGTTATCTTGAGGAAGATGATCCTTTAATGTTAGATGATGGAAATCTTTCATTAGATTCAAATAAATCTAAAATTGAAAGCGAATTGACATCAGCAATAGGAAAATGTTTATCTGATTATCAAATGGCTACTGTATCAAATCCAAATGCAAATATTAATGATTACTTAAATGTAGACAATATTAAAAAAGGATGCAGTGGATATACAATTCAACTTTTAGAAGGTGGAACAACATTAAAATGTACAATGAACTATGATTTTTCTGTTTACTATGCAATTATGACTTTTGATGGATTAAGTGTAAAAAGCGTAGATGTATATACAGAAAATGAATATCGTGAATTATAGTATTTAAAGCTGAGGAAATATCTCAGCTTTTGTTTTGTAGGAGTTTATATGATTAGATATACAGAATATTTAATTTTAATATTTTTTGTTTACTCTTTTTCAGGATGGTTTATGGAATCATTTGGTGGAATTTTTAAAGAAAAGAAATTTATAAATCGAGGATTCTTAATTGGACCATATTGTCCAGTTTATGGAGTTGGTGTTGTTGGAATAGCAGTTGCTCTGGGAAAATATCAAAATGATGTGCCAGCATTATTTATATTATCTATTGTGTTATGTGGAAGTTTGGAATACTTTACAAGTTTTATTATGGAAAAACTATTTAATGCTAGATGGTGGGATTACCATAACAAAAAGTTTAATATTAATGGAAGAATTTGCCTAGAAACATTAATTCCTTTTGGAATAGTGGGAACAAGCACTATTTGTATTATAAATCCTAAATTATATAGTTTATTTGATAAAATTCCTGATTTTACTTTAAATACTATTTCTATTGTTCTATCAATTTTATTTGTTATTGATTTTATTATTTCATTTTGCATTATCGCAAGTTTTAAAAATTTAACATATACTAAAAGAGATAATACTGAAGAAATTAGCAATAAAGTAAAAGAAAAGACTGAAGAAATAAATGAGGCTGTATTGGAAAAAGCAGAAGATACATTTATGAAAATGGAATCTAATGCAATTCACATGTCAAGGAACCTAAAAGTAAGAAGACTAAAATTAGAAAGAAAAGTAAGGTTTACCAGAAAAAATATTCAATTAAAAACAACTAAACCTTTAAGAGAACTTTCTGTTGGATTAAAAAATAGAAAAGATATTATTCTAAAATCAATTATTGATAATAAAGAAAAGATTAATGACCAAATAAAAACAAGCCAAAAAGTAATAACATCACAAATTATTGAAACATTTAAGAAAAGATCTATATTATCAAAAAGATTAATGGAAGCATTTCCTAGAATTTCAATAAGAGGTTTTAAAGACAAAGATAATAATAATTTGCAAAAATAAAAAAAATGTGCTAATATAATTTAGTCTTATTGAAAGGAGTATTCTATAATGGATAATGATGAGAAATATATTGAATTAATTTGTAATGGTGAATTTAATGCTGTTCCAGATTTTAAAATTGGAGAATTGTTTGAATCATTTTTTGATAATATTAATTATAATGTAGTAAAAGAAAATGAAGCGGTTTTTGTTGATTTTACAGGAGATGCTATGTGTGATGATGAACCATGCACAATTATAATTAGGTTTGTAATTGATAAAACTGTTGAAGAATTTGAAATTAAAGAAGTAAAAGTAAATAATGATATATTAGAGCAAGATGAAATTATGGATTTACTTGAAGATATTGCTTATGTTGGCGGAGCAGTAATCGATGATGAAGATTATTATTGTGATAATAATTGTAGCAATTGTAGTCATGACTGTGGATTTGGAATAAACAAAGACGATGATGAAGAAGATAAAAATGATGAAAATGAATAATTTACAAAATCATACTCAAATGTTCACACAATTTTCACCCAAAAAAATTTTTTAATGATATAATACAATTACATTAATGAATAAAACGAATTAATGGAAGGTTTAGGTGATATTATGGATGAGCTTGAAAATATAAATTATGATTTTTGTAATGATACAAGTGATTCTTATTTTGACGATTAAATTTTGAAATAACTAGTTTATACTAGTTATTTTTTTGTAACCAAATTTTCTTTCCTTAATAAAATATATTAAGGAGGAAGTATTATGTTTTTTTGTAAATTTAGAAAAATAATAGCTGGTATATTAATAGGATTCGGAATAGGAACATTATTAGTATTATTTCTTCCTCCTGTTGCATGGATTTGTATAATTGGAATTGCAACTGTTGTTGGAGGTATAAAATATTTACTAGGAAAATAGGAGGAAGTATGAAGATAGTAGTTAAAAAAGTTCCAAAGTTTTTAAGAGGTTTTGTGAAACTTGTATTTGGAATTAAAGATACATAAAAAGTAGCTACTTAAAATAAGTAGCTACTTTTTATTTTTATTATATTAAAATTAAACAGCTCTTTGAACTTTTCCAGAACGTAAGCATTTTGAACAAACTGAAACTCTTTTAACTTCACCATCAACAACAGCTTTTACTGTTCTTAAATTTGGTCTTACTGGTCTAGTTGATCTTTTGCTTATGTGTGAACGAGTAATACTTAATTGTTTACCAAAGCTTGTTTCTTTTCCACAATATGCACATTTAGCCATTTTCAAAGCACCTCCATTAACCTTTAAATAAACTGACTATTTAAAAGTATAGCATAAACGATTTTAAAAAACAAGAGATTTTTGAAAAAATAATAAATTTTTAAAAAAATCTTTTAATATATTATAAGTAATGATAAAATAATTTCAAATAAAAGAAAAGGATGATTTTTATGAAAATAATTTTAAAAATAATTTTACTTATAATTTCACTTATTATAATCACAGAAGGATGCATATGTGCATATCAGTATTTTACAGAAGGTGTTGGAATAAAGGAAGTTGCAAAAGAACCATTATTTACATTAGAAAATTATCCAAAAGTAGATGCGTCACTTGCTACACAACCTTTAACTAATGCATTTATTAAATATTTTACTGGAGAAGAAAATATAACAGATGAATATTTAGATTACACTAATACACATCCGGGATACTTAAGATTAATAGATGGAGAAGTAGACTTAATTGTAGTAACAGAACCTTCAGAAGAAGAATTGGAATATGCAAAAGAAAAAAATGTTGAATTAGAAGTAATTCCTGTTGTAAGAGAAGGATTTGTGTTCTATGTAAATCATAATAATCCTGTTAGTAACTTATCTTTAGAACAAATACAAGATATTTATTCTGGAAAAATTAAAAATTGGAAAGAAGTGGGTGGAGAAGATGAAGAAATAAGAGCTTTCCAAAGACCGGAAAATTCAGGAAGTCAAACAGGAATGTTATCTCTTGTTATGAAAGATAAAAAACTAATGACGCCACCTAAAGAAGATTTAGTTGAAACAATGTTTGATATAGTTGATTTAGTTTCAAGCTATGATAACGGCTTAAATTCAATTGGATATTCATATTATTACTATGCTACTACAATGTTTGATACAATAGATAGTGAAATTGCAGATAGAATAAAACTATTAGCAATAGATGGAGTTTCTCCAAACAACCAAACAATTAAAGCTGAAGAATATCCACTTGAAACAGCATATTATATTGTAATTAGAAAAAATGAACCAGAAGGTAGTAACACAAGAAAACTTGTAAATGCAATGCTATCTGATGAAGGACAAAGAGTTGCAGAAGGAGCAGGTTATGTCGGAGTTAGATAAGGAAAATGAAAAGAAGAGAAGTGGCCCTAAAATACTTTTAGTAATTGTCATAATTTATTTTGTTTTAGCTTTAATATTCACATTATTCTCAATATACTTTTATAATCAAAACAATATAAGTTTTATTAAATATGTGACAAATTTTGTAAAGAATAACAAAATTGAAAAAACACCATTAAATGAAAAATATGCTTTTAATAATATTGAAATAACCGAATGGAAGAGTAAATTAAGAGAAAATGATATTGTTGATGGCTATTCAAGTGAAATGACTTATGTTGAAATATCTGGTTTAAAGGATAAAAATGTACAAAATAAAATAAATAATAAAATAAAAGAAAAAGTAAGAAGTTTTGTATCACAAGAGGAAATATTAGACAATAACATAGTCAATGTTAACATAAATTCTTATGTATATGGAAATTTTTCAAATATCTTATCAATATCAATTTCAAAATATATAACAAAATTTAAAGAAAATCCAGTAGACGAATATGATGATTACGAATATGAAGATGAAATTGAGTCATTAAATTTTAGACTAGATACAGGTGATGAAATAGAATTTAAAGATGTATTTACAAAAGATGCTAGCATAAAAAGAATTTTGTCTCAATGTGCTTATAGAGATTTAGCTTTTGATTATGGTATGTATCATGTTTGGGATAATATGGATGAAGATACTTCCGTGCCTAGCATGGATAATGTGGATTATTCACATGTAGAAAGATTAGTTTATAATTTAGTAAATGAATTTAATAATGGAAAAAGCTTTCCATTCTTTATTCAGCCAAATGAAGTCTATTTCATTTATGATAAAAACTATATTACTATCAATTTAGCAGACTATAGTGATTATATTGGTGTATATGAAATTGTACCAAATGATTCTGATTTATATGAAAAAGGTAATTTAGAAAAAAAAGATTATGTTTTTGGATATCCATATATAAGTTCTTTTGTGTATAATGATAAGGTTAATTCAAATACATATTTAATAATAAATTCACCATATAATAAAAAATATAGTGAAGAAGAATATAATAGTTATTCTAAAACAGTATATGAGTATTTAGATGAATTAAAAAAATATATAGAAGAAAATTCTAAAAAGGATGATAAAGCTAAAATATATATAATAAGTTCAATATATTTAGATGAGGAGAATCAATTAACTTTTTATGGTGAAAAAATGGTTATAGATTCAGAAGAGTTAGACGATAAAGATATTGAAAACGTTCTAATTGAAGCATGTAAACAATCTCCTGAAGGAGATAGTAGCCTATCTTTCTACTGCTTTATAGATACAAATGATGTATATTGGTTTAACGTATATGACAATAATTATACAGAAGAAAAATATCAAATAATGGACGAAAGTATTGAAGAATAAGCGAGGATTGACTTTTTGAAAAAATGTAGTATAATAAATAATAGAGTTTAAATAAGAAGGGAGAATGTTATGTTAGCCAAATCATGGAAAAAAATTTTACTAGCTATATGTGTTATTGCTTGTATATATAATGTAATGGCAAAAATAGTTAATAGACATTCTTTAGAAGAAAACTTAAGAAGTGCAAATGATGGAGAAACTGTATTTAATTTTTCAAAAGAAGAAAAAGAAAATGTAAATATGGTAGAAGAAACATCTGCAACAAACATTATTAATACTACTATATCTGAAAATGTAGTTGAATCAGAACAAGTTAACAAAGAGGAAAATAATGGATTTTTGAAATCATTATTCAATTTTCAGTTTTTATTTTAAAATACTTGCATTTGAAAATAGAATGTGTTATTATATAAAAGATTGTTTTTAAAATGTTGGAAAGAGGTGAAAATCTACATGAAAAAAGAATTACAACCAAATTATACAGCTTCTAAAATAATATGTGCTTGTGGAAATGTCATAGAAACAAATTCAACTAAACCAGAAATGAAAGTTGATGTTTGCTCTAAATGTCATCCATTTTGGACAGGAAGCTTAAAACAAAACACTACAGGTGGTAGAGCAGATAAATTTAAGAAAAAATATGGTATTGCTTAATTGTTTTAGGTAGTATTTAAAATAAAATTTATTGCGCAATAAAAAGTCTAGCTATGAGCTAGACTTTTTTATATTTTTAATAAAGTAATCCAATTAATTAGAATCGATTCAAAAGTATTATAAAAATTTATTTTATCTATATCTTTACTTGCAACTAAATTTACACTTGCTATTTTTTCATCATCCAAATAATAATTAGACTCTCCAAGGATATCATTTTTACGAATTGGTGCAGATATATTTTCATTTATAGTAATTTCTTGAGTAACTTCTTTATTATTATTTTTGTTAATTACAATTCCAATATCATTTTCATACACTATATCAATATTTTTTTCTACACCTTTTTTAATAGGAATATTTTGGACAAAATCATTTTGTTTAGCTAAAACCTTGTAAGAATAAGTTGTAAAACCATAATCTAAGAGAAGTTTGGCTTCTGAGAATCTGAGTTTAGGAGTTGGAGCTCTTAAGACAACAGCGATTAAGGATAAATTATTTCTTGTTGCACTAGCTGATAAGTTGTAAAGTGCAAGAGATGTAGATCCAGTTTTTAGACCAGTAGCACCCTCATATGTCCTAATCAGTTTATTTGTATTTACTAGTTGAGATTTACCATCTCTTAAAGTGTCCATCCAAATTGTTGTATATTTTGTTACATTAGGATATTTATTCAATAATTCTCTTGACATTAAAGCAATATCAAAACTGGAAGTAAAATGTCCATCTTCATCTATACCGTGACAGTTTTTAAAAGTTGTATCTGCCATTCCAAGTTCTTTGGCTTTATCATTCATTTTTTGAACAAAAATTTCTTCACTTCCAGCAATAAATTCTGCCATAGCAACTGTGCAGTCATTAGCACTAACAACACAAATAGCTTTTAACATTTCTTCGACAGTTAAGCTTTCTCTTGAGTCCAACCAAATTTGAGAACCTCCCATTGATGATGCATTCTCACTACATGGTACAGACATATCTAATGTAATCTCGTTTTTTTCTAAGGCCTCCATAATCAATAAAAGCGTCATAATTTTAGTTACACTTGCAGGTCTTAATTTTTCATGAGAGTTTTTTTCATATAATATTTTTCCGTGTTGATTGTTCAATAAGTATAGCACTCTGTGATTCTAAATTTAAAAAGTCTTCTTTATATGTTTCACTATTTGTTTCAATAAATAAGTTATCATGATTCCATACAGGAATATCGAAGAAAGTATCAGCAAAAGAAGTAGTTGTTAAAAGCATAATAAATAATATTAGAGCAGAAATTGTTTTTTTCATAGAATATCCTCCAATAAAATAATTTGTTTATAAATTATATGAAAAAAATACAGAAGTATTCTTTAGTAAAATAGTAAAACTTTTTAATAAAAAATCTTGTATTATAAAAATTATTTGTATATAATATGGAAAGATTGTGAAAAAATATCAAATCTTGGAAAGGGGATTAATTATAAATGGAAAATAAAATTAAGAAGGTTGCTATTTTAACAAATGGTGGAGATGCTCCTGGACTTAATGCTGTAATTAGAGCTATTGTAAAAACAGCAAGAACAAATGGAGTAGAATGCTATGGTTTTATTGAAGGTTATAAAGGACTATTAAATAACAATTATGTTAAACTAGATTTACAAACAAATGCATCAGGACTACTTATAAAAGGCGGTACTATTATAGGGACTTCAAACAATACTAATGTTTTCAATTATAAGGTGGTAAATGAGGACGGAACAGTAGAATATAAAGATTTATCTGATGTTTGTGTACAAAATATTAAAGATGATGGATTTGATTGTTTATTTACATTAGGTGGAGATGGAACTCAAAAATCAAGTAGAGATTTCTCTTTAAAAGGAGTAAAATGCATTGGTGTTCCAAAAACTATTGATAATGATGTTGCACACACAGATCAAACATTTGGATTTGACACAGCAGTATCTGTTGCTGCTGAAGCATTAGATAGAATACATACAACTGCAGAATCTCATCATAGAGTAATGGTAGTAGAAGTTATGGGTAGATATGCAGGATGGCTTGCATTAGAATCTGCAATAGCAGGAGGAGCAGATGTTGCATTAATTCCTGAGATTCCATATGATATTAATAGTGTTATAAATAAAATTAATGAAAGAAGATCTAGAGGAAAAGAATTCTCAATTATTGTTGTTTCTGAAGGAGCTAAACCAAAGGATGGAGATATCACAATTAAAGCAACATTGGATCAAGGTGCAGGATTAGATAATATTAGACTTGGCGGTATAGGAGACAAGCTTTCAAATGATATTGAAAGATTAACTGGATATACATCTAGAAATACAACTTTAGGATATGTTCAAAGAGGTGGAACTCCATCTGCATATGATAGAATCCTTTCTACAAAATATGGATGCAAAGCTATGGAATTAGCATTAGAAGGAATATTCAATGTTCTAGTTACATATAAAGATGGAAAAATGAGCTATGTTTCTTTAGAAGATGTAGTTGGTGCAAATAAAGTTGTAGGAGCAGCATCTGGAAATACTAAAGAGTCTAATATAAGAAAAGTTCCTATGGATTGTGATTTAATAAAAATAGCAAGGGATTTAGGAATGAGTTTAGGTGACTAATTATAATTTATTAAAAGAGTTTACATATGTAAACTCTTTTTTTGTTAAAATGCTTGATTTTTCTAATTGGTGTGGTATAATATAAAGGCTATTGTTTAGAAAAGTAAGAATTTTGGAGGAGTTAGAATAATGAGTGTTAAAGTAGAAAAAACAGAGAATAAAAACGAATTAAAACTAGAATTTACAGTAGAAGCTAAAATATTTGATGAAGGAATGAAAAAAGTATTTAACAAAAATTCAAAATACTTTAATATACCTGGTTTTAGAAAAGGAAAAGCTCCATTTAATATTGTAGAAAAGTACTATGGTGATGAAATATTTTATGAAGATACTTTTAATGAAGTAGTTCCAGAAATATACGATAATGCAATAAAAGAAGAAAAATTAGAAGTTGTAAGCAAACCAAATATTGATATTGTTCAAATGGGAAAAGGAAAAGATTTAATTTTTACTGCTATTGTCGCTACAAAACCTGAAGTTAAACTTGGAAAATATAAAGGAATTGAATTAGAAGGTATTGAATATCCTGTTACTGATAAAGATATCGATGAAGAAGTAACAAGAATGGCTGAAAAAAATAGTAGAATTGTTTCAGTAACAGATAGAGCTACTGAAAAAGGTGATATTGCAGTAATTGATTTTGTAGGTTCAGTTGATGGTGTTGAATTTGAGGGTGGAAAAGCAGAAAACCATGAATTAGAATTAGGCAGTGGAAGCTTTATACCAGGATTTGAAGATCAAGTTGTTGGTATGAAAATTGATGATGTAAAAGATATTAATGTAAAATTCCCAGAAGAATATTTTTCAAAAGATTTAGCAGGTAAAGATGCTGTATTTAAAGTAACACTACATGAAATTAAAAAGAAAGAATTACCAACTATAGATGATGAACTTGCTAAAGATGTAAGCGAATTTGACACATTAAAAGAATTGAAAGCTGATATTAAATCTAAGAAAGAAAAACAAAATGAAGAAAGAGCAAAAGCAGAGTTAGAAGAAAAAGCAGTAAAAGCAGTTTCAGAAATTTCAGAAGTAGACATTCCTCAAGGAATGGTTGAATTAGAACTAGATAACATGGAAAGAGATATGGATACAAGACTTGGATATCAAGGAATTAATCTTGAACAATATCTAAAAATGTTAGGAAAAACTACAGCTGACTTCAGAAATGAAAGCGAAGCTCCTGCTAAAGATTCTATTAAATATAGACTTGTTTTAGAAGCAATTTGTAAAGATGCTAAAATAGATGCTGATGAGAAAGAAGTAGAAGAAAAACTTACAGAATTAGCAAATAGTTATGGAAGAAAAGTAGACGATTTAAAAAAGAATGAAGATCTATTATTCCATATTAAAGAAAATATTAAATCAGAAAAAGCAATTAAAACAATTATAGATAATGCAAAAATTAAAGGTTCAGTTAAAAAAGAAACTGAAAAGGCAACTGCAAAGAAAACTACAAAGAAATCTAAATAGTATTAAAATAATATAAAAATAAAAACTCTAAAAACTTTTTAGAGTTTTTATTTTTTTTCCATTTACAATTTAAAAAGTTATATATATAATTGAAATTGATAAAAAATGGGAGAATAATTATGAAAAATTTTAAAAGAATTAGTGCCTTGTTTTTGGCTATTTTAGTGCTTTTTAGCAATATGGTTTTTGCTTTTGAAGTTTCAGAAGCAATAGGTGAATTTAAATTTACAAAAGAGTTTGAAGAGTGGTTAAACTTATCAGAAGAAGAAAGAAGTAATAGAATTGAGCCAAGAGCATATGATATTCCAAATACTAAATATGAAGTAATCAATCCTATTGCTAGGACACAAACTGTTGGAAATTCTTTGGTAAGTAGATTTTCTTTAAAAGATATTATTTCAAATAATCTTATAATTAAGAATCAAGGAAGAAGCCAAGGATGTTGGTCTTTCGCTGCAATAGCTTCATTAGAAACAAATTTAGCATTACAAAATTATTATAATCAAGCTAATAATAAACAATATGATTTTTCTGAAAAACATTTACTTTATTATTGTAGTAGAGCATTTAGTAATGGAGAAACAAATAAATATGGATTTAATAGAAGTGCGGCAGATTCAGGAAATTATCAAATGTCTCATATCTATTTTGAAACACAAGCAGGACCAATTTTAGAAAGTGAAATGCCATTTACGGATGATTTTCCTACAATTAGTTTATCTAGTATTCAGAATAAGCAAGTAGCTGCAAAAATATATGACACAAAAGTTTTCCCATCATATAGCAACACAGATAGCGATATTGAAAGTGTAAAAAATGATATAAAAAATTTTGTAAAACAATATGGTGGAGTTGAAGCTGCTATTTATGGAGCAGAACTTCTTTCAGACTTTTATAATAATGAGACTGGTGCATTATATTGTAATGATGCAAATAAATATCAGTTCAATCATGATGTTTTAATTATTGGTTGGGATGATAATTATTCAATAGATAATTTTAGTGATAAATTAAGACCTCAAAATGATGGTGCTTGGATTATAAAAAATTCTTGGGGAGATAGAATAGAATATACATATGATGACATGAGAGAAAGTATTTTAGCAAATACTTCTCAAGATATATTAGAAACATATGGAATTAGAACAAAAGAAGATATTTCAGATTCAGTAGTTGAAAACTTTTTTACTGAAATGGGATACAAATTAGATGGTGCAGGACATGGATATGTACCAATTGGCGATAATGGATTTATGTATGTATCATATGAAGATGCTAATATATATAAAATGATGGTAGGAATTGAAAAAGCTTCTGACATTATTGATAATGATTATATTTATCAATATGATTTTGGACCAGCTTATTATAGTTTACCTTTAAGATTTTCAGAAGTATATATTTCAAGTGAATTTGATAAACAATCAAGTGAAAAAGAATTTTTAACAGAAGTATCATTATATGCACCAGAAACATACGAATGTGAAGTCCTAGTAAATCCAAACGGAAATAGTAAAAATACTAGTGTTTTACAAAAAATAAGATTAAAAGCTGGAGATACAGAAGTTTTTGATGCAGGATATCATACAATTGAATTTGCAGAGCCACTTGAAATAACAGGGAATTCATTTACAGTTGTAGTTCATATAAAAGGAACACGTGCAAGTGGAGTCAATTTAGCTGCTGTTGCTCCAATTGAGAATACATTTTATGATAGAGGAGATATAATACCAAACAAGAACTTCTGGACATTAGCAGATGATTTTAATAATAATCGTGAGTGGGCTGATACATCAAAATTGAGCGAAATGACAGGTGGTAGTTTTCCAAATTGCAATCTTACAATAAAAGCATTTACTGTAAAAGAAAATAAAGTTATAGGAGGACCTGAAAATCCTTCAATTGATGATCCAGTTGATGATCCTACTGATGACCCAGTAGATGATGTACATCCAATTACAATTATTATAAATAATGCAAAAGCAAAAGCTACAAATGCAAAAGCATATTATTACTCTGATGCAAATACAAAAGAATATATGACAATGGATGTAAACTTAAATAATTTAACTCGTAGTAATAAAAATGACTCATCTGAATACTATTACTATTTATCAACAAATTCTAATGAGAAAAATATTGAAAATTGGATAAAGATAGATAAAAATCAAACTTCAACTTCTAGTCTTGATTTTTCAATAAATACAAACGATTTACCAAATTATTCAGACATGCTTAAAGGAAAAGACATTTATATATACATAAAAGAAGTAGTAAAAAGAAATAATGAAGAGAAAACAACAGTTTCTAATGGCATAGAATTAGTATCTAATGATCAAATTGAAGTATATAAAGATAATATAAAACAATCTACAAATGAAGTAAAAAATGAAACAAAAGGAACTGAAGATAATAAAAATTCCGGATCTGCTACACAAGCTCAAGATAATGGTAATACAAAATCTCAAGCAGATGACACAACTTCTAAAAATAAATTACCAAATACAGGAAAAACTATTTCAATAATTCTTATAATAGTTGTAACTGCAGGTGTTGGAATATTCGCTTATAAAAAATATAAACAAATAGATTTTTAAAAGGAAAACCCCTTAAATGATTTTAAGGGGTTTGTCGTTTTTTGTAATATAAAAGATATCTTTTTTAAAACAAATGTATTGCAAAAAAATATCTTTTATTATATATTTATAAAATAATTGCAAAATAAATTTAGGAAGGAAGATGAAAATGATAGAAAATAGTTTAGTACCATACGTAATCGAACAAACAAGCAGAGGAGAAAGATCATATGATATTTTCTCAAGATTATTAAAAGATAGAATAATATTTTTAGCAGAAGATGTCAATCCAACTTCAGCAAGTTTAGTTGTAGCTCAACTTTTATTTTTAGAGTCTGAGGATCCAGATAAAGAAATCAATTTATATATTAACAGCCCAGGTGGATCTATAACAGATGGAATGGCAATTGTTGATACAATTAATTATATAAAATGCCCAGTTTCTACAATATGTGTAGGCATGGCTGCAAGCATGGGAGCTGTATTATTAGCTTCTGGTGCAAAAGGAAAAAGATATGCAACACCAAATGCAGAAATTTTAATACATCAACCATTAATAGGTGGTGGAGGCCTTTCAGGTCAAACAACAGAAATCAAAATTCATGCTGATCATATGGTTAGAACAAGAGAAAAATTAAATAGATTATTAAGTGAAAGAACAGGTCAAACATTAGAAACTATTGAAAGAGATACAGAAAGGGATAATTATATGACAGCTGAGCAAGCCTTAGAATATGGATTAATTGATGGAATATTAGATAAAAGAAATTAAGGTTATAGAATCCTTTAAAATCTAAATTTACTATAAGGAAATATTTTAATGCAAAAAAATCAAGAAAGAATTGTTAAATGTTCTTTTTGTGGAAAACCACAAGAAGTAGTTAAAAAAATTATTGCAGGACCAGGAGTATACATTTGTGATGAATGTATTGCTCTTTGCCAAGATATTATTGATGAAGAAGTATTTGAACCTCAAGAAAAGTCAGAACAAGTTGAAATGCTTACTCCTGCTGAAATAAAAAAAGTATTAGATGATTATGTAATAGGTCAAGAAGAAGCTAAAAAAACTTTATCAGTTGCTGTATACAATCATTATAAAAGAATAAATAGTTTAGATTTATTAAATGACATTGAGATTCAAAAAAGTAATATATTATTACTTGGACCTACTGGATGTGGTAAAACTCTACTTGCACAAACACTTGCTAAAATTTTAGATGTACCTTTTGCTATAGCAGATGCTACGACTTTAACAGAAGCAGGATATGTAGGTGAAGATGTTGAAAATATTTTACTTAAATTGATTCAAGCAGCTGATTATGATGTTGAAAAAGCTCAAAAAGGAATTATCTATATAGATGAAATTGATAAAATTACAAGAAAATCAGAAAATCCTTCAATTACAAGAGATGTAAGCGGAGAAGGAGTACAACAAGCATTGTTAAAAATCGTAGAAGGAACAGTTGCTTCTGTACCACCTCAAGGCGGAAGAAAACATCCTCATCAAGAATTTATACAAATTGATACTTCTAACATTTTATTTATTTGTGGTGGAGCATTTGAAGGATTAGAAAATATTATAAAAGATAGAGTTGGTAAAAAATCAATTGGATTTGGAGCACAAATTGAATCTAAACAAGATATTAATAAAACAGAAATCTTCAAACAACTATTACCACAAGATTTATTAAAATTTGGTTTAATACCAGAGTTTGTTGGAAGACTTCCAATAGTAGCAACTCTAGATGGACTTACAAGAGAAGCTTTAATAGACATAGTTACAAAACCAAAAAATGCTTTAGTTAAACAGTATAAAAAATTAGTTGAATTAGATGGAGTTGAACTTGAGTTTACAGATGATGCTTTAAATGCTATTGTAGATAAAGCGTTAGAAAGAAACACAGGTGCAAGAGGACTTCGCTCAATAATAGAAGATATAATGAGAGATGTAATGTATGATATTCCATCAAATGAAAATATAGTAAAATGTACAATTACTAAAGAAACAGTTTTAGAAAAAAAAGCTCCAGAAGTAGTAATAGATTCTACAAAAAAGAGAGAAAAACCTAGAACAAGAAAAAAACAAACAAATAATAAAAAAATAGAGACAGCATAAAAATAGAAGGGATTATATCCCTTCTATTATTTTCTTCATATCATCAGGAATACTAGTTTCAATAGTTTGTTTTTGTTTACTAATAGGATTAATAAATTTTACTTTATAACTATGTAGCATTTGCCTATTAGTTAATTCTGATTTTTTACCATATAAAGTATCTCCTAGTATAGGATGACCAATATATTTTGAGTGAACTCTAATTTGGTGAGTTCTACCAGTTTCTAAAACAAACTTAACAAAAGCTAATTTTTTACTATTTTCTTCAAAGTTTTCAATTAATTCAAAATGTGTAATTGCATTTTCACCATCTGCATTTATTTCTCGTTCTATAATAGAATTAGGCTTTCTAGAAATACTTGCATTAATTGTTCCTTTTTTCTCATCTAAATTTCCTTCTAGAATAGCATAATATTCTTTATAAAATTGGTTGTTATTCATTTGTTTAATAAGACATTCTTGTATATATTGATTTTTAGCAAAGATTACGATTCCAGAAGTATCTTTATCTAATCTATTAACAGGTCTTATTTTTTTACTAATATGTTTTTCATTAAAATAATATCTAATCCCATTTGATAAAGTATCTTGAAAATGTAAAATAGAAGGATGTACAGGCATATTTGGAGGTTTATTAATTATTAGTAATCCATCATCCTCATAAATGATATTTAAACTCATTTTTACAGGTAAAATATTTTCATTTTCATCTTCTGGAAAATCTAAATCAATTACAATTAAATCATCTTTGGAAATAATAGTATTTATAGAAACAGATTGGCCATTTTTATAGATACATTTATTTTCTTTTAATTTAGTAATCAGTCTATTTGATATGTCAAATTCATTTCTAAAAACTTGTTTTATTGTTTGATATTTTTTATTTTTATATTCTAATTTCATAATAACCTCGATATTAAATATTTTATCATATTATAATGCATGCAACAAGCAATTAACTGTTTTTTCCCCTTTACAAAAATACTGTTTTATGATATTCTAAAAACGCTAAAAGCATTGCGATGAGGTGAAAAGATTGAAAAATATATTACAATACTTAGAGTTGACCGCTGAAAAAAATAAAGGTAAAATTGCGATAATAGAAGAAGAGAAAAAAATTAGTTTTGATGAACTTTTAATAAGCAGTAAAAAAGCAGGAAGTTTGCTTTGTAAATATATTAAACCACAAGATTCAGTAGGAGTGTTTATGGAAAAAGGAATAGACAGTCTTATTTCTTTTTTCCGGAACAGTGTATGCTGGAGGTTTCTATGTTTATTTAAATCCAGATTTGCCAGCATCAAGATTACAAAAAATAATAAAAATTGCAAATATTAAAACAGTTATGGCAAATGATAATAGCTTTGAAATTGCAAGTCAGTTATCAAGTGATGTTAGGGTATTAAAAATAGATAGCATAAGTAATGAAAGCATTGATGAAACAAGACTTTTGACGATAAGAAAGAAAGCATTAGATGTTCATCCACTTTATGCAAATTTTACATCTGGTTCAACTGGCGAGCCTAAAGGAGTTCTTGTATCACATCGATCTGTAATAGATTTTATAGATATATTTGATGAACAATTTTCGATAACAAAAGAAGATATAATAGCAAATCAAGCACCTTTTGATTTTGATGTTTCTGTGAAAGATATTTATTCTTTTATAAAAACAGGTGCAACTCTTCTTATAGTTCCAAAGAAGTTGTTTTCTTCACCAGCAAAGTTATTAGATTATTTATGTGATAATAATGCAACAACATTAATTTGGGCTGTATCTGCACTTTGTTTAATAACAACATTTCATGGATTAGATTATAAAGTACCAGAAAAAGTAGATAAAATATTATTTAGTGGAGAAGTAATGCCACTTAAACATATTAAGCAATGGGTGGAACACCTTCCAGATGCAATATTTGTAAACTTATATGGCCCAACAGAAATCACGTGTAATTGTACATATCATGTACTTGACAAAAGCTTAAATTATGAAAAACAAATACCAATCGGAAAACCTTTTGATAATGAAGAAGTATTTTTGCTAGATGATAATAATAATCTAATAACAGTAGAAGAAAAAGTGGGAGAAATCTGTGTAAAAGGAACAGCACTTTCTTTAGGATATTATAATAATCAAGAACAAACAAATAAGTACTTCATGCAAAATCCATTAAATGACAAATACATTGACATGATATATAAAACAGGTGATTTGGGTTATATTGGAAAAGATGGTGAGTTTTATTTTTCTGGAAGAAAAGATTTCCAAATTAAACATATGGGACATCGTATAGAACTAGAAGAAATTGAACTAGAGATAAACAAAGAAGAAAAAATAGAAAGAGCATGTTGTGTTTATGATAGTGAAAAAAGCAGATTATATGGATTCTATATTGGAAAAATAGAACCAAAAGAATTACATGAAAAATTAAAAGCAAAGTTACCAGTATTTATGATACCAAATTCACTAAAACAAATAGATGAATTTCCATTAAATAAAAATGGAAAGATAAATAGAAAAGAGTTATTACTTAGAAAGTAAGGAGCGACAATATGGATGAAAACATATTAAGAAAAATAATTCAAAATTATGAGACACCAACGTATATTTTTGATATTTCTATATTAAAAGAAAGAATAGAATATTTAAGAACAGCCCTTCCAGAGAAAGTAAAGTTTTGTTATGCAATAAAAGCAAATCCGTTTTTAGTAAAAGAATTAGAAGAGGTTGTAGATAGATTTGAAGTATGTTCTCCAGGAGAATATCAAATATGCAGAAAGAGAAAAATAGATATAAAAAAAATATTGATATCAGGAGTATATAAAACACCTGAATTAATAATGGATATGGTAAAAGATGATGAAATAGAAAATTTTACAATAGAGTCTATGCAGCAATTCCAGTTATTAAAATATATTAATCGAAAATTAAAAGTACTTATAAGAATAACAAGTGGAAATCAATTTGGAATTAATAGTGAAGAAGCAGAAGAGATTATAAAAAATCGTAGTCAATATGAGAATTTAGATATAATTGGAATTCAATATTTTTCTGGAACACAGAAAAAGTCAATAAAGAATTTAGAAAAAGAATTAACATATGTTCAAGAACTTATAAATAAATTTAAAAATGAATATGATTTTGAAACAAGAGAATTAGAATTTGGACCAGGATTTCCAGTTTCTTATTTTCAAAATGAAGAATTTGACGAAGAAATATTTTTTAAAGAGTTTTCAGAGCTAATAAATCAAATGGAATTTAAAGGACAAATTATATTAGAATTTGGAAGATCTATGGTTGCAAGCTGTGGAAGTTATATAACAAAGGTAGTTGACAAGAAAGTAAATAAAGGTCAAAATTATGCAATATTAGATGGAGGAATTCATCAATTAGTATATTATGGACAATCTATGGCAATGAAAATACCAATGTGTGAGATTTATCCTAAAAGAGAAAATGTAAATGAAAAATGGAATTTATGTGGATCATTATGCACAATAAATGACATATTAGTAAAACAGTTCCCAGCTGGAAATTTACAAATAGGAGATATACTCATTTTTAAGAATACTGGTGCTTATTGTATGACAGAAGGAATTGCATTATTCTTAAGCAGAGATTTGCCAAGCGTCTTAAAAATAAAAGAAAATGGCGAAATAGAATTATTAAGAGACAATTTACCAACATATAAATTTAATTATTAAAGGAGAAAACGATGGAAAGATTAATTGAAATTTTACAAGAAATTAATGATGGAGTTGACTATGAAACATGTACAACTTTAATTGATGAGAGATATTTAGATTCTTTAGCAATTATTTCATTAGTGGCAGCAATAGAAGAAGAATTTGATGTACAAATACCAACAGTTGAAATTGTTCCAGAGAATTTTAATTCAGCAAAAGCACTTTGGAATTTAATAGAACGTTTACAAGAAGAGGGATAAAATGACATATACAGATCCAGTATTTTTATGTGCATTTCTACCAATTGTAATTTTAATCTATAATGTACTGCCACAAAAACATAGGTGGGGAGTACTATTAGTTTCAAGTTATCTATTTTTCTGGTCTATAAGTAGTAAACTTATAATATATCTACTTATAACAACAGGAATTATGTATGTAGCAGGACAATGGATAAATAAAGTACAAGGTGAAAGAGACTTAAAATTAAAAGAAATAGAAAAAGAGCACAAGAAAGAAATTAAAGCTAAATATAATAAAAAAACAAAAAGTATAGCAGTATTATCTACTATACTTTTACTAAGCATGCTTATTGTTTTGAAGTATTCTAACTTTTTAGGAACAAATATAAATTCATTATTTGGATTCTTAAAAATTCCAGTAAAGCTAGCAATACCAAAATTCTTAATGCCAATTGGAATTTCATTTTATACATTACAAGCAATATCTTATCTAGTAGATGTTTATAAAGAAAAAATAAAAGCAGATAAGAATTTAGGAAGGTTAGCATTATTTATAAGTTTCTTCCCGCAAATAATGGAAGGACCAATTTGCAGATATTCAGATACAGCAGAAGATTTGTATAATGGTAAAAAAACAACATATACAAGTTTAACATTTGGCACACAAAGAATACTATTTGGAATGATGAAAAAACTTCTAATAGTAGATAGAATAAATCCGGTAATCATCGAAATATTTGATCATTATCCAAATTACGATGGCGGAATTGTAGCAATAGGAATGGTTTTATATACACTACAATTATATATGGATTTTTCAGGAGTAATGGATATTGTAATCGGAATAGCAGAAATCTTTGGAGTAAAAATGCCAGAGAACTTTAAACAACCATTTTTCTCAAAAACAATTTCAGAGTTTTGGACAAGATGGCATATTACACTTGGAACATGGTTTAGAGACTATATATATTATCCAGTATCACTAACACAAAAATGTAGAGATATAACAGCAAAAGCAAGAAAGAAAATTGGAAATTACTATGGCCCATTAATAGCAAGCATAATAGCACTATTTTGTGTTTGGGCTTGTAATGGATTATGGCATGGAGATGCATGGAGCTTTATATTCTTTGGAATGTACCATTTTGTATTAATAACAATAGAAAGATTAACAGAGCCACCAGTAAAGAAATTATTAGAGAAAACAAAAATAAATTCAGATGCATTCCCATATAGATTAATGCAAATGATAAGAACAACAATATTAGTTTTTATTGGGGAATTGTTCTTTAGAGCAAAAGGATTAAAATCAGGACTAAATATGTTCGGGAAAATGGTTTTTAACTTCTCATTTGCTCAATTTGGAAAAGTATTTGAAATGGGAATTGATGTACAAGATATAGTATTAGTAGGAGTAGTTGTAGTTGCAATTACAATAATAAGCATATTAAAAGAAAAGAAAATAGATATAAGACAATCAATAGCAAATAAAAATGTATTTATAAGATGGACACTATATTATTTGTTAATAGTTGCAATCATATTATTTGGAACATATGGAATAGGAATAGTACATCTAGATCCAATATATGCTAATTTTTAGAGGAAGGAAAAAGGGATGAAGAAATTAATCTTAAGATTTATAATTTTTATATTAATACTTTTCATAATTCTTTTAATTTTGTCACGCATTTTGCTTCCAAAAAATAATACGGATGAAGCCGGAATGAATAATAGCAGAGCTATGAAGATATTAGGAGAAGAATCTGGTACTGTAGATATGATTGTATATGGAGATAGTGAAGCATATGCATCAATTATTCCATTACAACTATGGAATGATTATGGATATACATCTTTTGTATGTGCAACATCAGGGCAAACACTTCCAGACTCATGTAGAATAGCATATGATACTTTAAAGAATCAGAATCCTAAAATTGTTATATTAGAAGCAGATACAATTTATTTGAGTTCAGAAATTTCTGTTCCAGTCTCAAGAGTTTTATATGAAATTCTACCAATAATGGAATATCATAATAGATGGAAAAGCTTAAGCTTAAATGACTTTATTGGAAAAATAGAACATACAGGAAGAGATTCTAATAAAGGATATTATTATTTATCAAAAGAAGAACCAGCAGATGATAGCAGATATATGGAAGAATCTGATGAAATAGAAAGAATACCACGACTAAATAAAGTCTATGTAAAATTATTAAAGAATTATTGTGAGTTAAAAGGGGCAGAATTTGCAATAGTAAGTGTACCAAGCGTTAATAACTGGAATTATAAAAGACATAACGCTTTAAAACAATTTGCAGAAGAAGAGGGAATAGAATTTATAGATTTAAATGAAAAGAAAGATGAAATACAAATAGATTGGTCTAAAGAAACAGCAGATAAAGGAGATCATGTGAATTATCCAGGAGCTAAAAAAGTAACAAAGTATTTAGGTGAGTGGTTAAACAAAAAGAACATTTTAGAAAATCATAAAGAAGATATAAATTATAACTTTTGGAAAGAAGACTTAAACATTATTATTTCAACAGGAAATTATTATTAAAATCTCATATAACAAGCAATAAATTGATTTTTAATACAAAAAGTGATATAATTATTGTATCCGGAATTACCCAGGTTGGTTACCACGTAAACACATCAACAAAGGACAGAGAGGAGCGTTCAAATGAACTACGTGGAATTCTTGATGATGGTGCTTGGTAGCATCTTCAGTCTGCCCGTTAAGGGTATCATCTACGCTGAGGAGCAGTTTCTCCAGTGGCACATCGTGCTCGGCGGAGTCTACCTTCAGCGGCTCATGCCGACGATCATCACAATCTTGGCGATTTACTTCGTCATCATGACGGTGTTCGCAAATCGGCAGCATCCCTTCCACGGCGGACATCACCATTTCGGGAACATCCTGCATCACATTTGGCGCTTCGTCGTCACTATCGTGTTTGCGTGGTTTTTCCTGCTCTATGGTGTCGTGGCTGGGAACAACGAACAGGCACAGAGGAGTGCCACTACGACCTACACTTATAGGAGACGGTTTGGTCGTATGTTCGAAGGTGTGAATACCTTCACGCGTGTCTCCCTTCATTTCAGGCTCGGCAGATGGTTGTACAACATCCTCTACCGTGTCCTGGGGCACATTCCTGCTCTGGAACGCAACGCGCGCGTCCACCGGATTGTTGCCTTGACCATTGCTTTGGTGATCTGTCTCTGGGGTGTGTGGAATATCCCTTATGACCTCACTCACTAAGGCATATAAAACACCATATCGATGTGAATCGAGATGGTGTTTTATTTTTTTCTTGAATTAAAAAAATATATATAATATAATTACCTAGGAATAAATATAAAGGAGAAAAAAATGTACGAAGTATACGCTGATTTACATATTCACATAGGAAGAAGTGAAAATAATAAACCTATAAAAATAACAGCAGCTAAAAGCTTAAATTTTGCAAATATTGCTAAAGAATGCTATGAAAGAAAAGGAATAAATTTAGTAGGAATTATTGATTGTGCATCACCATATGTTATAGAAGATATTGAAAAATTCCTAAAGACTGGTGAAGCATATGAAATAGAAGATGGTGGAATAATATATAAAGACAAAGTTTGCATTATTTTAGGAAGCGAAATAGAAACTGCTGAAATTAATGATGATGGGAAAACAGGAAGTGCACATAACTTATGTTATTTTCCAAAATTATCTGATATAAAAGCATTTTCAAATGAAATGTCACATCATATAAAAAATATAACTCTAAGTTCTCAAAGAGCTGATATTTCTGCATATGATTTAATTGATATTGTTGAAAAATATAATGGAGTTTTAGTACCAGCACATTGTTTTACACCTTATAAAAGTTTTTATGGAAACTGTACAAGTTCTTTAAAAAGAATTTTTAAAGAGAAATATGATAGAATACCTGCTATAGAATTAGGATTAAGTTCTGATACATTTTTAGCTGACAAAATAAGTGAACTTGAAACAAAAACATTTTTAACGAACTCTGATGCTCATTCATTACCAAGAATAGCAAGAGAATATAATAAAATGCAACTAGGTGGAATAAGTTTTAAAGAGTTTTTAATGTGCTTAAAAAACGAAAATGGAAGAAAAATATTAGCTAACTACGGATTAGATCCTAAACTTGGAAAATATCACAGAACTTATTGTGAAGTGTGTGGTAAAAGAATACCAGGGATAGCACCTGTTACAAGATGCGATACTTGTGATAGTAGAAATATTACTATGGGCGTTTATGATAGAATTGAGATAATTAAAGATAAAAAAGAAACAAAAAGTCCAGCTACTAGACCACAATATATTTATCAATATCCATTGACATTTATTCCTGGAGTTGGAGGAAAGACAATTGACAAATTATTAGATAAGTTTGGAACAGAAATGACAATCCTTCACAAATTATCAAATGATGATATTGAAGCTGTAGTAGGAGAAAAAATAGCTAAAAATATCATTGCTGCTAGGGATGGAAAAATGCATGTCATCGAAGGCGGTGGCGGAGTTTACGGAAAAGTGGAATAAATCTTACATAGTTGAATAGAATTTTTGCATGAGAAAGATTCTATTCAACTATTTATTATTAAACAAGAAAAATTTTATAATTTTATTAATTTTATTTTTTATTGGAGTAGGTTTGGGGATTTTATTAATTAACTACTCTAGTCAAGAAGGGAAAATAGAATTAAACAATGAAATAACACAAATAAGAGATATTATTAAGAATTCCAATGAAATCAATTATTTAAATCTATTTAGATTGAGTTTGCAAAGAAATTGCACGATTATACTTATAGTTTGGTTTTTAGGGTGTACAATAATTGGTGGAATTCTTATCTATTTTTATATTATTTATCAAGGTTTTCTTATTGGATATACAATTTCAGCTTTTATAGCGGTTTTAGGAATTAGAAATGGAATTATTTTTTCCGTAGCTACATTATTATTACAAAACATTATTTTTCTGCCAGCATTATTTCTGGTAGCAGAAAAAGGTATAAAAGTGTACAAATCAATTTATACTAGATGTATTAATTTAAAAGAAGAATTAGTGAAACATACTTTAATTATGTTGATTTCAATTATGTTATCTACAATATCAAGTTTTTTTGAAGTTTATGTTTCTATTAATTTTCTAATGTTTTTTAAAGAAATTATTTAAAAATACTTTACATTTTTTAACATATTTGATATAACATAAGTGTCTTATGTAAATTAAATTTATATAAAATAAAACATATATGGGGAGAGCGCAAATGGATAAACAAATTAAACTTTTTTTAGAATTTCTTGAGAATGACAAAAAACTATCACTTAATACTTTACAATCATACAAAAGAGATATTATACAATATCAAGAATACATGGATAAAAATGGTTTAAATTATTTAAAAGTTGATCAAAATGATATAAATGAATATTTTGAGGGTTTAAAAGAAAATGATAAAAAAACATCAACTATATCAAGAAACTTAGCTACAATTAGATCTTTTTATCAATATCTTTTAAGAGTAAAAAAGATAAAAAAGGATCCAACAATTGGTGTTCAATCTCCAAAAGTTCAAAAGAAGGTTCCTAATATTTTAACAGCAAAAGAAGTGGAATTGCTATTAGATCAGCCTAAAAATATAGATTTAAAAGGTATAAGAGATAAAGCAATGCTTGAATTTGCATATGCTACAGGAATGAGAGTTACTGAAATTATTTCATTAAACATTGAAGATGTTAATTTAATACAAAACTATGTAGTATGTAATACAGGTAAGAAAAGAAATATTCCATTAGGGTCAATTTCTGCAAGAGCACTTGGAGAATATATTGAAAAAGCAAGACCAATTTTAATTAAAGATGAAAATGTTAAAGCTTTATTTGTCAATATAAATGGAAAGAGATTAACAAGACAAGGATTTTGGAAAATAGTTAAATATTATAAAGAACAAGCTCATATCACAAAAGATATTACACCACATGTATTAAGACATTCTTTTGCAACACATCTTTTACAAAATGGAGCTGACTTAAAAGCAATACAAACAATGTTGGGACATTCTGATATTTCCTCAACACAAGTTTACATGCAATTTCAAAATGAAAATTTAAAAGACATTTATAAAAAAGCTCATCCAAGAGCATAAAATCAATCCTCAACATTGGTTGAGGATTATTTTTTTGAAATGACTTGATAAAAAAAAATATTATGTGTAAAATAATATTGTTAAAACAAAAGTTAAAAATTAGGAGGAAAATATGAATAGCCAAAATGGAACAACACTAGTTGCCTTAATTGTAGTAATGTTTCTAATGTTAATTTTAGCAGGAATATCTATTTCTCTTGTAGTTACTTCAGACCAACAAAAAGGTAATCAAGGAGTTAAAACGTCAGTTCCTTTAATAATAGATGATATAGAAGAACCTTCTACTGAAAATACAGAAGAAATCGAACAAACAGAAGAAAATAATATAGCTGAGAATTTAGAGGATAATAGTATAGTAGAAAATACTGTGGTTGAGTAAAATGTTAAATATTAATATTATATGTGTTGGAAAGATAAAAGAAAACTACTTAAAAGATGCAATTAATGAATATTCAAAAAGATTATCTAAATATTGTAATTTAAAAATTATAGAAGTTTCTGATGAAAAATTACCTGCAAAATTAAATGAAAGTACAATAACTGAAACCAAAGAAAAAGAGTGCTGTAAAATTATGGAACATCTTAAAAAAGACTCATACGTATTAGCGCTAGATTTATTAGGTAAAGAGTTTTCATCAGAACAATTTTCTGAAAAAATAGAAAACACAAAAGTCAAAGGATTTAGTACTATATCTTTTATTATAGGTGGAACTCTAGGATTAAATGATTCTGTAAGAAACAGTGCAAATGAATTAATAAGTTTTTCTAAAATGACTTTTCCACACCAATTAATAAGAGTGTTTCTTTTAGAACAGCTATTTAGGGCTTTTAAAATATCAAATAATGAGACATATCATTGGTAAAATGCTAATTTAAATTAGCATTTTTTATTTTGAAATTTTAGATCAATTTGACATAATATTCGAAAAATATTATAATTAAAGTATGCCAGTAAATCTGGCAAATAATTTATTGGAGGTATAACCACCATGACAATCCGGAAGAGTACACTGGTTCTAGTAGCTGTGATTCTGGCTATCGCCACATTCGCTTGCACTGCATGCGCATTGGCCGATGACTATGAATACAACTGCGTAATTGTCGATTTTATCGACGCAGCAAACATTCGCGACACTGCAAACAAGAACAAAGTGCTGGGCTCTATTCCAGCAGGAACACCAATTTACGTTGTTGAACCTGGAACTTTCTTTTCTAAAGTCGAGTACGAAGGTTGCATTGTTTTGGTTTTCACTGAATATATCCAAGAGATTGAACCAGGAACTGTTTTCCATAAACCGAAAAAGGCTCCTGAAAAGCTTTACACACTTGAAGGCACTACTCCATATCGGGTAAAACTGAACATGGGAACGTGGATCAATGTGCGAAGGTCAAAGAGTCTTGATGCTGGTTCGTCTGGCCAGCTCTATCGTGGCGATTTCGTCTATGTTCGGAAGATCACATCTGACGGCTGGGCGACAATCATCTACAACAATCGTGCACGGTATATTGAGAGCAAATGGCTTGAACTTGTGACTGATGAAATGGAAGTTCTCGAAACTCCGGTCGGAAGTTACAAACTGGTAAATCCCAGAAATGATGGAACGCACACTGTGTATCTGCGTAAAGAAGCATCGGTGTATGCTGATATCCGAACCAAAGTAACATTCGGTACTGTTGTTGAGGTCCTGGAGGACTATGGTGCATGGGCATTGGTAAACATTCCTTCGATTGAAAAACAAGGCTATATGATGACGTTCTACATGGAGCCTTACGAGGGAGAAGAGATCACTGCCAACAATTGAATACTCCAAGAAAACCACTGAAATATGTGGATTCCGGGCTGCTTTGCGGTCCGGAATTTTTATATTTTATTTCCTTGCCTAGAAAAATATTATATGATATAATTTTTTTGGATTTTTAGGAGAAGTTTTATGCAAGGAATTTTGATAATTAATAAACCAAAAGGTTATACCTCTCAAGATGTTGTATCGAAAGTAAAAAAAATCTTAAATATTAAGAAAGCAGGACACACCGGAACTCTTGATCCACTTGCAACAGGGGTATTACCTATAATGCTTGGAAATTATACAAAACTTTCCAAATATTTAATAGAACACGATAAAACATATATAGCAAAAGTAAAATTAGGCGAAAAATCTTCTACAGGTGATTTAGAAGGTGAGATTATTGAAAGTAAGGAAGTTGATGAAAAGTTAACTACTTTATCAAATATAAATAATGTTTTAAATAGTTTTATTGGGATTCAAAAACAAATCCCACCTAAGTATTCAGCTATAAAAGTAAACGGGAAAAAGCTTTATGAATATGCACGAGACAGTAAAGAAGTAGAAATACCTGAAAGAGAAATAGAAATATATAACATAAGATTTATTGAGTATATAAATCATGAAATAACTTTTGAAGTAAGCTGTTCAAAAGGAACATATATAAGAACATTATGTGAAAACATTGCAGAAAAATTAGGAACAGTAGGAACAATGACTTCATTAGTAAGAACGAAAGTAGATAGATTTTCTATAGAAAATGCTCTAACTTTGGATGAATTAAATGAGAAAATTGCAGAAGAGAAATGTATTAGTATGGAATCAATTTTTGATAATCTTGAAAAAATCATGTTAGATTCTAGAAAAAAAGAATTGTTTTTAAATGGAGTAATGCTTACAGTAGAGAAAAAAGATGGACTATATAATATATATACAGATAAAAATGTTTATTTAGGAACAGGAACTATAAAAAATAACTTATTAAAGAGGGATATAATAATATATGAGAGTTTATAATTTGCCACTAATAATGGCAAGATGTTTAATATTAACAGTTCTATGTGAGACAATATTTGCAATAATAATAGGAGTTAGAAAAAAGAGAGACATTGTAAATATTATTCTAGTAAATATAATGACAAATCCACCGTTAGTAAGTATTACATTTGCTTGTAATATATTTTATGGAATACAGGCAAGAAATATATTATTAACAATACTAGAAATAGCTGTAGTTTTTATTGAAGGATTTGTTTACTACAAATATTTAGATTTTAAAAAAATCAATCCATTTATATTAGCATTATTATTAAATGCAGTTTCTTATGGGATGGGAGAATTATATAATTATATTTTTTACTAAGGAGAACATATGAAAAAAATTATTAGTTCAATTGTATTTGTTTTTATTATAATGATAACTACTGTTTGCTTTGCAAATGGGTCGGGACCAATTATGGATTCGTATGAAGTTGTGGTATCTAATCCTAATGGTGCTATCATATATGACGAATTTTTAAATCCAACAGAGAGAAAAATAGCATACGATACAAGAGTAAACATGAGTTATATGTTTTATGGTAAAGACGGAAAACTTTATGGGATAGCATCTTATTATCCTGACAAAGAATATTGGAGTTCTAGAGAAGTAATTAATATAGATGATATTACATTAGACCATTTAGAAGAGTATGGCATTGATATGGTGATGTTAGACGAGCCATATGAAAACTCTTTCTATTATATTCTGGAAGATGGAGTATTCCTATATAATGGACCAGGATTTATATTTGGAAAGATGCCTGGCGATATTGAAGTAAAAAAAGGTCAAGCTGTTAAAACTATCAAGCCACCAAATTTTTCATTAGATTTTGAATATGTAGAATATAATGGAATGGAAGGTTGGATCCCAGTACAAGCTTATGATTCTCCAAAAGTAGGGAAGATTTATGAGCCACAATATAATGAAAATGATTATTACTTATTGCGATGTGATATTATTACATATGAGAATATATATCTAAAAGATGAACCATATAGTGCACCAAATGTTTTTAAACCTGTACCTGAAAATACAAGATTACGTCCTATTAAAGTAATAGATTGTAATTTCAAGTATGCAGATGATAATATAAAATTATATTATGTTAAATATAATGGGTATGAAGGATGGATTAATGAAAATGAATTTGTTGTTTACAGGGAAGATACTTCAAGTGAATTGATGTGGAATATTCAATACAGTTTAGGTGATAATAAAGCTCTAATATATACCTATAAAGATGTTGATATTTTTGAAGACCCAAAATTGGAAAGAAAAATAAAAACAATACCGCAATATCAATTGTTTAAAAATTATAAAGAATTATATTACACCTCTAATGCTTCTGGCGAGGCATTTTATATAGAGACCGATTCCATAAATGGATGGCTTTCACTCGAAAACTATGATTCTTACGATCAAGTTGCATATTATGGGTTTGATGTTTCCGGAATTATTGAGCTAGATGCAGATAAAGAAATAGAAATAGAAGAAGATATTAAATTTTATAATTTAGAAAATACTAATTTTGATACAATTGAAAAAGGAAACATAATTAAAGAAGGCTGTTTACTTAATGCTCCATTTCATGATGCAGATGCTTTAAATGTATATATTAAAGGAGATAATTTCTCAGGACTTATATCAGCAAGAGAATATCCGGAAATTCATGAAAAAATTTATAATACTATTTATTATGGAAACAAAGATAAAAAAATAAAAAATAATGAAAATGATGATATATATAATAATAGTACAAACTATGATTCACACAGTGAAGCTAAAGACAAAATAAATGAAATAGAAAATAAACCTAATAATATGCTTACAACAATGAAACCATTAGTGTCATGGCGAACAGTAACTAATTTTGTTAGTGTATTAACAATTAGTTTTGTTGCTCTAGAAACATTAATATATATAAATAATAGAAATAAGAAAGATGCTGAAGACAAAGATGAGAATAAAGATAAAAACAACAGTAATGAAGGAGAAAAATGAAATATCCAGAAAAATTAAAAATTGGAGATACAATTGGAATATGTGCACCATCTTGTGGAATTGATCAAGAAAAGTACGAAAAACTTAATAAGGCAGAAGATGCACTAAAAAATATGGGATACAAAATAATAGAAACTCAAAGTGTTAGAACAAATATAAAAGGTAGAAGTGCATTTGCTGAGCAAAGAACTGCAGAATTTATGGAACTTTATGAGAACCCAGAAGTAAAGCTTATTATATTTGCAACAGGTGGAGATTATATTTTTGAAACATTCGAATATTTGAATTTTGAAAAGTTAAAAACTTTACCACCAAAATGGATCCAGGGATATTCTGATATTACTGGGTTTGAGTTTCTTTTTAATACTTTTTTAGAAATTCCAAGTATTTATTGTCAAACAATAAAAGATTATGCAATGAAACCTTTATTAAGAAATCTAACAGATGCGCTAAAAATAGCTTCAGGTGAAGAAATAATACAAGAGTCTTTTGAATTATATGAAAAATGCTGGCCAGAAGTAGAAGACCCAAACTATCAATACAATTTAAGCGAAAAAGTTGAATGGAAGAGTTTAAATTCTGAAGATGAAATAGAAGTAGAAGGCCGAATGATAGGTGGATGTCTGGATAATATTATTACTTATGTTGGTACGAGATACGATAATGTAAAGAAATATATAAGTAATACAAATGGTGTTATATGGTTTTTTGATATATTTGAAATGTCAACACCAGGAATATATAGAAGCTTATGGCAATTAAAAAATGCTGGTTATTTTGAAAATTGTAAAGGTATTTTAATTGGTAGACCATTATTTGTTAGAGAAGATTATGATATTACTTATGTAGAGAGTTATAAAGATGCTTTAAAATATTTGAATATTCCGATAATTTATGATGTAGATATTGGACATGTTTCTCCACAATTAGCTATTGTTAACGGTGGATATGCTAAAATAAGTTACAAATGCGGAAAAGGTGAGATTAGAAATTATTTCAAATAAAAGGAGAAATAAATGAAAGTAGCAGAAAAAGAAATTATTGCACAACCTAAAGAAGAAAAAAAAGAGAAAAAAAGAGATTATGCAATTGAACTTATAAGAATTTATGCTTGTATCACAGTTATTTTAATGCATTTATCTTTACATATTTATAATGTTTATGCTGTTCAAGTTGATTGGAGCAGATTATTTGAAAAAGCATTTTTTACAGAAGGAATTCCTTTGTTTTTAATGATTACAGGATTCTTTATAGCAAATGGTAGGACATACAAAAAAATATTAAAAAGCACTTTAACAAAAATCTTAATTCCAGTATTTATTTATGTAATATTTTCACAAATTTTTTATAAATTTATTGTTAATCAAGGATCTTTTATTCACTGCTTATTAAATTGGAGGTATTACATAAATTTACGAGGAATAGTAGAATCAATTTTAAAAGCAGATGTTTATTATCTTCAAGGTTTATGTGATCATTTATGGTATATTTTTACTTATGTTAAAATTGTAATATGGATACCAGTATTATGGCTCGTTTGTAAAGATGAAGAGATACCAAATTTAGCTAGAAGGATAATGATAATTTTGCAGTTTATTCATATGGCACTTATAGATATTCAAAGATTTATTACTTTACCATTTGGAGAAATATCTTCTTTGACACTAATAGATTTTGAAATAATCTATGTTTTATTAGGATATGAAATGTATCTTAAAAGAGATAAAATTAAAGGAAATAAAAAACTTAGATGGCTTTCACTTGCGATGTTCATTATGATAAATATATTAAGATATAAAATAGAACAAAGATTAATGATTATAAATAGTTATACTGATATTTTAGGAAGAGCAACATTTGTTGAGTGGAGATATACATCTTTAAATGTTATTACGGGAATATTTACATTTGCATTTTTCTATACATTTGATGTAACTTCTGAAAAATTACAAAAAATACTAAAATGGATTAGTGATAAGACATTCGGTATTTATTTAATTCATTATTTAATTATTGCAAAAGTAGATTTATTCCGTTTTGAACCTTTAGGAAAATTATGGCAAGAAGCAGTATATTTATTTGTTGGACTTATTTTAGTATTTTGGGGTTCGATTTTGATAGTAATTATTTTGAGAAAAATAAAAGAATTATTTATATATTTATTTAAACTTATAAAAAATTATGCAAAAGAATAAAATTTAAGGAGATCATATGAGTCAAGACGTACTTGGAAGATTAATATTTGATGGCATAGTCAGTATTAGTGATTTTTATCCAGTTGAACGTATTAAAAGAGAAACTGGATATGATGTTTCTGACATTTTTCAATATAAAGCTGTTTATGACTATTCAGGTAGGCAAACACGTTTAAGAGTTTATAGATATTATCCATCATTAGACTTGGAAATAAGTGCTACTGAAGCTGATTTGCCAGTGGAAGAACGTGAAGAATTACCTGTCAAACAAGATATGCTTGACAAATATTATGGTAATCCAGAAAAAGAAAAGGAATATGAGATGAGAATAGCTAGATTTAAATCTCATATTGTAGAAAGAGATTTTGAGTTTGAAGATGAGGACGATTATTGGAGATTAAAAAAAGGAAAATATAAAACTATAGAGGATTATCCTGAAAAAGAGGAGGATGAAAGATTTTTACAACTAGAAGACTATCAATATAGATTAGAAAGATTATCAAAAGCCGAAGCAGGAGATTTAACACAATATAGAGACATTGCTAGAAAATTTAATAGAATATTAATTGCAAGATTACGTGAAGAAGTTGAATATAAAATGAGTATCAATGCTCCTGAAAATGAAATAAGACAACTAAATTCTGAAATTAGCACATTAATTAGACAAGAAAAAGAATATGTTGATTCTTCAGTGAGGACACTACAACAAACAGACCAAGAATATCTTGAAACAAATAATTATGCATATAATCAGTATTTATCAACGCAAAAGAGTCTTAGAACTCTAGGTAGATACGGAGAAAAAGTACCATATCTACAAATTTCTGATGAAGATAAAGATTTTGTATCTGCATTAAAACACGGAGTTAATTTATTATTACGAGGAAGAAATGCTATAAGCGCTCCAATAAATAAAGCAATTGGAACTTATGTTGTTGCACCTGTACATAGAATAATTCATGATTCTGATAAATATTCAAAAGGAGTTTATCGTGGATTGCCATCACATAGATACACAGCAAGAAGAGATTTCTTTACAGAACAATATCTTGAGAGAATCAGAATTAGAAATGATCATTCACGTGGTAAAGAAATTAGACCAAACATTTTACAACTAGCTATAGGTGTTAGATTACAAGCAGTTTTAAATTATAGAGAAGGTAATATTGGAGTTTTAACTAAAGGTGCAGAAAGAATAGAAGAAGATACATTAAGAAGAGATAAAGAAGAAAGACAAAGAACACTTGATGTTATATCTCTTGAAAAAACAAAACGTTATATTGATATTGTTATTGCAAGATGTCAAAGAAATATTGAAAATGCCCAGAACGAAGAAGAAAGATTAGATTGGGAAAGATATTTAAAACTTGCAGTAAGCAAATCTATGGAATTACAAAGAAGAATTGAATTAAATAGAACTAGACATATAGATAGTTTAATACAAACAGATGCAATTAGCATGAGACAACATGATGAGACTAATAAAGCTCATGTTACAAGAGTTGTATCTGGAGTAAAAAATGGAATAAGAGTAGCTGCAACTAAATTGATAGGAAAGAAACTATCAGAATGGGTTACAGAAAATTATACAAGAAGAACTCCATCATTTACTGAAACGATTACAGAAGAAGTTGTTACACCTGCACATACAGAAACAATTACAATTAATATGAATGAAGATTTCTTACAAAGACTAACTTTACAAGATATTGTTAGTGAATCATCAGGAGGAGAAAAATCCATAGCAAGATATGCAAACTCTGCTGGAATTATTAGTAGACCTTCTAGTGCGAGTCATATAAGAGGTGTTGCAATTGAATATAATGGAAGAATTTTTTCTTCTGGCAATACTGAACAAATGGTCAGAGACGGAATAGTTAATTTTCAAATGAGCGATATTAGTGGTGATACTCCATTATTTGAGATATTAGCTAGAACAATATCTGCAAATGGAGTGAATAATGTTACAAGTGAGCAATTAATTTCAACTATAGTTAATTCTCCTGATCCAACAGCAACATTTAGACAAATGTTAGGTACAATGAGAGTCTCTGTTGGAAAAACAAGAACAGGCGACCCATATGGTTGGCTTATTTTAGATGAGGCTATAGATAAAAAAGCATCAATTTATCCTAGATTTTATCAAACCAAAATTCCTGAACAAGTTGAACAAGTTGAAAGAGTTATCACACATGGAGGAATAAACTATTTATCTTACGAAGGGCAGGATATATTAGACAAAAGTTTATTTGGTGCACAAACATATTTATATGCAAGTGCAATGGCCGATTTATATGAATTGATTAGAATGTCAAGTCCTGAACTTGCAGAAAAAACAAAAGGATTAGATAAAAGATCTAGAGCAGAGCTGCGCAAATTTGTTATGAACTTATACGGATTTACAGGTACCAAAAGAGGAGATTATGCTTCAAGATATGATGAAAATAATATGGGATTGCGTAGAAGAGACGATACTGATAAGGGAGAAGAAAGATAAAAATGGAAGGAAAAGAAACTATATCATTAAGTGATGAAAATGGAAATTCGATTGAATACGAAGTATTAGATATTATTGAAATCAAAAATAATTTCTATACAGTTTTATATCAAGCTGACGGAAAAGATACGGAAGTTTCTATTTTTAGAGTTGAAGATACTCCAGACAACAAACATTCACAATACATTATGGAAACAGATGAAAACATTATTAATGAAGTATATAATAAATTTAGAGAAAATTATAGAAATGATATTAGATTTTTAGACTAACATTATTTTCAAAAACTATATCTTTTTTAGACAAATTATGATAAAATAATTAATATTTATAAAGGAGGACCAAAACTATGGAACTAAAAAAATGTGCTCGTTGTGGTAAGTTTTTTGCTTCAGATGTAGATGTTTGCCATGAATGCGAGAAGAAAGATTTAGCAGATTTAAGCAAATTGAAAGGCTTTTTTGCTGATAATTATGTTGTTGGTGTTTCTAAAAATGAAATATCTTCTAATACAGGAATCAGTACTAGAAATTTAAATCGATATTTGGGCTATGAAGAATTTAGCGGTATATACATAAAAGATAATAATAATGATAATGAAGAACTAGCTAATTCAAAATTTAGCTTATAATATTGGGGGAATTTAAATGACAGATATTATTACAGAACTTGAAAATAGAGGATATATAGAGCAACTTACACATGAAGAAGAAATGAAAAAATTATTTCAAAATGAAAGCGTAAGCTTCTATATAGGAATAGATCCTACTGCAAATAGTATGCATATAGGACATTTTGTTGCTTTAATGGTTGCAGCGAGACTTCAAAAAGCTGGACATAGACCTATTATTTTAATGGGTGGTGGAACAGCAGCAATAGGTGATCCTTCAGGAAGAACTGATATGAGACAAATGCTTACAAGAGAACAGTTAGATGAAAATGTAGCTGCTATTAGAAAACAAGCAGAAAGATTTGTTTCTTTTGAAGGTGAAAATGCAGCAATTATCGTAAATAACAAAGATTGGTTATTAGATTTAAATTATATTGAATTTATGAGAGAAATTGGTAGTAAATTCACTGTTGCTAAAATGATTAATCAAGAATGTTATAAAAATAGACTTGAAACAGGATTAACATTTTTTGAAATGGGATATTTACTTTTACAAAGTTATGATTTCTTATATTTGCATGATAAATATAATTGTAAAATGCAAATAGGTGGAAATGATCAGTGGTCAAACATTATTGGTGGCGTTGAACTAATTAGAAAAATTGGTTCTGAAGATTCTTATGGATTAACATTTAGACTATTAACAACAGCAGACGGAAGAAAGATGGGAAAAACTGCTAAAGGAGCACTTTGGTTAAATCCAGAAAAAACATCTCCATATGAATTCTATCAATATTGGAGAAACATTGGTGATACAGAAGTAAGAAAAGTTTTAAGTTTGCTTACATTTCTACCAGATGAAGAAGTTGACAGACTATCATCTTTACAAGATGAAAAAATAAATGAAGCCAAAAAAATAGCAGCATTTGAAATTACAAAATTAATCCATGGTGAAGAAGAAGCTAAAAAAGCAGAAGAAGCTGCAGAAGCATTATTCGGAAACGGCGGAAATATTGAAAATATGCCATCAACTAAATTATCAGATATAAATATTTCAATATTGGATGCGTTAGTTTTAGTAGGTATGGCTCCATCAAAAGGACAAGCTAAAACACTTATTTCACAAGGTGGTATTTCTTTAAATGATGTAAGAGTAGAAGATTTAGGATATAAACTTTCAGACAATGATTTTAATGAAGGCTATGCTATCTTAAGAAAAGGGAAAAAAGTGTTTCATAAATTAGAAAAATAAATTTTAATGGGATTTGGGAATTATCCCAAATCCTTTTTTGAGGATTACATATGAGTAAATTAAAGAAAATATTTATAGTTTTATTAGTAATTATCTTAACATATTTTTTAGTTATAGGAATTACTTCTATGATTAGAATGAGTGTTCTAAATAAAATATTAAAGAAAGCAAATAATAATATAGAAAAAGATAACTATTCTCTGAAAACAACATGTGTTAATGGAGAATATAAATCTGAAACGACAGCTTATTATAGAGATGGAATTGGCAGATACGTTGCTGAAAATGGTATTTATACATGGACAGATGGACAAAAAGCTTACATGGTTGATGAGGAAAACAAAACTTTATATGTGCTAACAATAAGTAAATCATCTGAAATGCTTATTTCAAATGATATGTTCGCATATTTAATTCCAGGATATAATTTAAGCTTTATAGATAAATTAAAACTTTGTGGGAATATGTTTAATAAATTTTCTACAGAAAAAATAGGTGATGAAGATTATTATAAAATTACAGTTAATGAAGAAAAATATGTAAAAACAACATGGATTAGTAAAAAGTCATTAAGTCCATCAAAAGCTATAATGGAATTTCCATCTGGAGATCCACTTGAGTATACATATGACTTAAGATTTACAGCAACAAAATTATCAAGTATTGATTTGCCAAATCTAGATACATATAAAATAATTGATTATGAAACTGGAGAAGTAATTGTAGAAAAATTTACTACAGAAGAAACAGTTGAAAGCAATGATACAAAAGAAACTAATACTGTAACAAACAATGATTAAAATTTGAGTGTGATTAAAATTAAATAAAAAAATAAAAGCAGATAGATAATATATTTATCTGCTTTTTTATTAATAGTTCCCGTTTGTAAAATCTTTTCCTTCAAAACGTTTATTACTCTTTACAGTGTTTATTATATTTTGAATCGTATCTAATGTTTCATCTATAATATCAATTCTAATAGAGTTTGTTTCTATGTCATCATATTCTATTGATAATATTTTACTATTGTATATTGTTGTAATTGTTTGAATATTATCAGGAATAAATTCGAATTTAAAATTCATTCTATCTGATAAAAAATATTTATTATTCTCCAAACATTTCTTTGAACATTCTTTGTAGCATTTATTTGATTTACCTAAATAACAATATCTATTTGTCATAACAGGGAGTTTTCCATAAACAATTATTTCAGTTAATAAATCAGTTCTATCTAAGACATCATTTAATTCATTTCTATTCAATTCTGGAGAAACTGTAATTTCATTTAGTTTAAGCTCTTTAAGTTTATTAATAGAAAAATTATTGTAGATATTCAAATTATAATTACCAATTAAATTTAAATTCAAATCTTTTATTTTTTCTATTTGAGAAATATTTGAAACAACAAATCCTTTGATAGCAAATACTTCTTTTATTTTTTTAAAATCAATCTTATCAATCAAATTATCAATTAAAATGTGAGGTAAATATATATAAGTATTAAAATAATTACATATGTCTATTAATTTGTTTTGATATTTATTATTAATAAAATATTTAAGTGGAATATATAATCTATCTAGAGACTTAAGTTCAAGATAATCAATATTTTCATCAATTTTATTTAATAATAAACTTATTTTTTTAAATTGGAATGATTTATTCTTATTAGGAATATTATCAACAACAGAAGTAGATAGCTTTCTTGAATATTTTGATAATACAACTTGTTCCAATCCATTTAATGCTTCTCGTCTTAAATCATTTAAAACACTCATTTGAACAAATAAATCACCATTAAGATTTACATTGATATTCTCAAATTCAAATTCGGTGTTACCAGTCTTATTTAATTGTTCACAAATTTTTTCACTATTTAGAGGTTGTTTAAGTGCTTTTTGTGGAGAAGTAGGAGAGACAGCAGTGTAACTTAATCCATTATAAAAGCCTTCATCTGACCATACTTTAAAAGTAATTGGCTTAGCTTCCTCTAAATTTATTTCGCCATATAATTTTACTCTTCTAAAATTTTTGTCTTCTTTAAAAGTTGGCAAAATATCTTTATTAAGTTTAGAAGACTCTATTCTAAAAATTTTATTACCAACAGATATATTTCCTTTCATTCTGCCAATTGTAACAAAAGAATCTTTTTTTAGTTCTGCATAATTCTTGTTATCAATCATCAATTCAGAAACTGTATAACTATCGTTATTAATTTGAATTCTATCTCCAATAGATAATATGTTTTCTAATTTAAGTTGTAAATGTCCTTTATTTTCATTTACATGTTGAATTGTTCCAACATATATTCCCATGTTATTAGGCTTATCTTTAAATATTAAATCTTTATTTGGGGAAGGCTTAAAGTGTCCAGTAGAGAAGCCACCTCTATTAAATACTTGTGTGATTTCTTCTTTATCAGTTAAACCAGTATTTGCATTTGTAGTATTCATCATATCATGTATGTTTTTCTTTAATGTATCTATACTTAAATTAGTATTTTTATAAATATAGTCAATATACTTTCTATATATTCTAGTAACACATCCAACATAAGTAGGAGTTTTCATTCGCCCTTCGATTTTAAGTGAATTAATTCCCATTTTTATTAATTCAGGAAGATACTCAATTCCTAAATTATCTTTTGGACTTAATAAATATCCTTTGTCTAATAAAGTTTGTTTCTTTGTTTCATTTTTTTCTTCTATTAATTCATATGGAAGACGACATGGTTGAGCACATAATCCACGGTTCCCAGATCGGCCACCAATCATACTAGAAAGCAAGCATTGACCAGAGTAAGATATACAAAGTGCTCCGTGAATAAATACTTCAAGTTCTAGAGTAGTATTTTCTCTTATATATTTAATTTCATCAATTGATAATTCACGTGCAAGTACAACACGATTATATCCGAGTTTTTCTAACTGTAAACATCCATCTAAATTATGAACTGTCATTTGTGTACTAGCATGTAAAGGAATTTCTGGATAATTTTTTAAAATAAAATCTGCAAGACCTAAATCTTGAATTATAATTGCATCAACACCCATGTTATAAGCTCTAATCGCAAGATTAACAGCATCTTGAAATTCGTCATTTTTAATTAGAGTGTTTAAAGCAAGATGTACTTTTACATTTCGTAATTTGGCATATTGAATTGCTTTTAGTAATTCATCATTTTCAAAATTTGTTGCTTTTGCTCTTGCACTAAAAGAAGATGCACCAAGATAAACACTATTTGCACCATTTTGTACAGCAGCTTTTAAACATTCAAAATCTCCACAAGGAGAAAGTAGTTCAATTTTATTCATATAGATTCCTTTCAAAATATCTCAATACTTTTAAATTATAGCATATATAGAGCCTTGAAATCAAATTATGACTAATTAATATTACAAATTTATTAAAATTTTAAAAAATACTTAACTTTATTGTTAATTATGATAAAATATGAACAATAGATAATGGAGGAATAATAAATTGAGTACTGGTAGAAGATATTCCAAAAAAGAATATGGAAAATTAAATATAATAAAAGTAGTAATTACAATAATAATTATTTGTATTGCAATCTTTTGTATATATAAATTAGTTAATAGAAATAAAACTACTGATAAAAGTGAAGTAAAAGAGCTTGGTAGAGAAATTATCCATGAAGAACAAAAAATTAAAGAAAAAGCTAAAACAATTGATGACTATGTTGAACAATATAATGCTGTTTTAATTGATAAAGTAAAAGATGATACTTATTATATTAGTATTGATGGAAAAGAATGTACACTATATTCAAATGGTAATTTAGCAGATGGAAAGATACCATTATGGAATGGAGAAAGTAAAGAAATAAAAATAGATAAAGATACAAAAGCAATTACTATTAATACAGCAGAAGAATTTAAATGGTTTGCTGATCAGATAATAAGTGGTGAAAAGAATTTTAAAGGACTCGATGTAGTATTAAACAATAATTTAGACTTAGGTGGAAGAATAAAAGACGATGGTACACTTGATGGAAACAAATGGAATTCAATTGTTGCTATATTAGAAAAAGTAGAAGGATCAAATGAAGAAAATTTAAAAGGATTTGCTGGAACTTTTGATGGAAATAATCATTGGATTAGAGGAATGATAATTGAATCTAATAATAATTACCAAGGGTTATTTGGATATTCAAATGGAACAATTAGAAACTTATCTTTAGTTAATTGTTATATATCAGGAAATGAAGGTGTTGGAGCTTTTGTTGGGTTAAACGCTGGTAAGCTTGATAATTGCAGAATCGAAAATGTAAGTGTAAATGGTACAACAAAAGTTGGAGGATTTGTTGGAATTAATATGACGGATTCACATATTGAAAATTGCTCTACCGAAAAAGATAATTCAACTATTAATGCATCTGGTGATTATGCAGGTGGAATTGTTGGATATTTAAATAATAATTCAGATATTTCTAATTGTGAAAATAGATCAGATATTAATGGCAAAAATTATGTAGGTGGATTAGTAGGAATTTCTTTCTTTGGAACAGAGATTATAAATTCATCAAGTATTGATAGTAAAATTTTAGGAGAAGATTATGTAGGTGGCTTAGTAGGCTATTCACAATCAGGAATTGATAAATGTTTTAATAAGTCAGTTGTAGCAGGCACTAGTCATGTTGGTGGCATAGCTGGAATTAATTATGTTATGGGAAATATTGGACTATCATATAATAGTGGAAATGTTGATGCTAAAGATGATTTTGTAGGCGGAATAGCAGGCTTAAATAATGCAACTATTGTTAGTACTTATAATACAGGTGAAGTAATGTCAAAAGCTACAGAAAAAGAAGTTAGCGTTGGTGGCATATGTGGTCAAAACTTATCAGAAAGCGCTGTTAACAATTCTTATAATATTGGAAAAATTATCGGCACTGGATATACTGATGGAGTAGTCGGAGCTAATTTTGGTATGATTAGTAACTGTTATTATTTAGAGTCAAGCATCAAAGCAAAGACAAACATGTCTAAAACAGAAGAAGAAATGAAAAATTTAAAGTTAGATGATGATTTTAAACCAGACTCAAATAATACTAATAATGGTTATTTAGTATTGAACTGGCAGTAGGAAACTTGAAATTTAAGACTCTACATGATATAATATATTTATCACGTAAAGTGATTATAAACCGGACAAAAGGAGGAAACACAAGCATGAAGTTCGGCGATTACGTGAAGGTGATATATGGGTTCATTAAGGGCCTGATTATCCTCGTACTCTTCGCGTTATTCGTTCTTTCTCAGGTGGCTATTGCGGCCAATCTGTTTAGGAACGCTGTCCCGGAGTTCTATGGAGCGATCGAATCGTTCCTGCGCTGGCTGTTCTAACTCAATCGACCGACCAGAGGGGCTATACAAGTAAAGCCCCTCTTTTATTTTGTTTAAATTAATATTGTTAAAAATGCAAAATATATGTATTTTAATCATAAAAATATTTACTTTTTTACTTAAAAATGATAATATTTCATTATCTTTTTACTTTATTATATAGAAAGAAGGTATAAAATGAACTATTCAAAAGAGATAGATAAGAAATGGCAAAAAAAATGGAAGGAAGAAGGAATATATAAATATTCACATAACAGTTCTAAACCTAAATTTTATACAATGGAGATGTTTCCATATCCTTCAGGTGCAAGTTTGCACTTAGGACATTGGTTTAATTTCTCACCAGCAGATTCATTTGCAAGATATAAGCATATGAGTGGCTATAATGTATTTCATCCAATGGGATTTGATGCATTTGGATTACCAGCTGAAAACTACGCTATTAAAACAGGTATTTCACCTAAGGAATCAACAGAAAAGAATATTGAAACAATGAAACGTCAATTAGAAGAAATGGGCGTTAATTATGATTGGGATTATTCATTACAAACATGTAAACCTGATTATTATAAATGGACACAATGGATATTTACTAAATTATATGAAGGTGGACTTGCATATAAGAAAAATTCTTTAGTAAACTGGTGTAGTGGGTGCAAAACAGTTCTAGCTAATGAGCAAGTAATTGATGGTGAATGTGAAAGATGTGGTACTCCTGTTGAAAGAAAAAAGATGGAACAATGGTTTTTCAAAACTACTGCTTATGCTGAAGAATTATTAACAGGATTAGATAAATTAGAAGATTGGCCAGATTTAACAAAGAAAATACAAACAAATTGGATAGGAAAATCTGAAGGAGCAGAAATAGTATTTAAGAGTGTTAATAACAATTTTGAAATTACTGCTTTTACTACAAGATTAGATACAGTAAGCGGTGTATCTTATGTTGTTATTGCACCAGAAAATGATTTAGTTGAAAAGATAACAACTAATGAGCAAATGGATGAAGTAAAAAAATATGTTGAAGCAACTTCAAGATTAACAGATATAGAAAGAATGGCTGAAGGAAAAGAAAAAACAGGTGTATTTACAGGAGCTTATGTAATAAATCCAGTAAACAATGAAACTGTACCTGTTTGGATTGCAGATTATGTTTTAGATAATTATGGAACTGGTTGCGTTATGGCTGTTCCTGCACATGATGAGAGAGATTATGAGTTTGCTTCTAAATATAATTTACCAATTAGAGAAGTAATTGTATCAGAAGATGGTGAAAGCAAACCACTTCCTTTTGTTGAATATGGAAAATTAGCTAATAGTGGTAAATATAACGGATTAAAATCTAAAGAAGCAATAAGAATTATAGCATCAGATTTAGAAAAAATAGGCCAAGGTAGATTAACAGTAAATTATAAGCTTAAGGATTGGTCAATTTCAAGACAACGTTATTGGGGAGCACCGATTCCGATTATTAATTGTCCAAAATGTGGAGCCGTTGCAGTACCAGAAAAAGATTTACCAGTATTATTACCAGATAATGTTGAATTTAAACCAGATGGAGTTTCACCATTAAAGAAATCAAAAGAGTTCATAAATTGTAAATGTCCAAAATGTGGTGAACCAGCAGAAAGAGAAGCAGAAACACTTGATACTTTTGTATGCTCTTCATGGTATCAATTAAGATATCCAAATCCAAAAGATACTGAAAAAGCATTTGATAAAGATTTAATAAATAAAATGTGCCCAGTTGATGTTTATGTTGGTGGTAAAGAACATGCATCTATGCATTTGATTTATTCAAGATTTATGACAAAAGCTTTAAGAGATTTAGGGTATTTAAAATTTGATGAACCATTTAAAAAATTAATTCATCAAGGATTAATATTAGGTCCTGATGGTAATAAGATGAGCAAAAGTAAAGGAAACACTGTTTCACCTGATATTTATATCGATAAATATGGCTCTGATGTATTTAGAATGTATTTAATGTTTGGGTTTGACTTCACAAAAGGTGGCCCTTGGAGTGATAAAGGCGTAGACAGTATGTCTAAGTATTTTGAAAGAATTGAAAAATTAGTTGAAAGAGTTCAAAATGCTAAAAATGATTCTGAAAAATCACTTTCACAAAGAGATAAACAATTATTAAGAGTAAAAAATCAAACAATAAAAGCAATGGGGAATGATATTGATAAGTTCAAATTTAATACAGCAATTGCTAGAAGTATGGAATTATTAAACGAAATAAATGATTACTTAAAAGAAGATGTAAATGAGAAAGTGTTAAAAGATACTGTCGAAGATTATTTAAGATTATTATCACCGATGGCACCTCATTTTACAGAAGAACTATGGAGTAGTTTAGGACATAATTCTTCTATATATAATGAAGAATGGCCAAAGATTAAGGAATCTGAATTAAGCGGTGGAACAAAAGAAATACCAGTACAAATAAATGGTAAATTAAAATTTGTAGTATCAGTTGATGCAGATTTACCTGCTGACAAAATATTAGAAGAAATAAAAGCAAATGATGATGTAAAGAAATTATATGACGAATATGATATCAAAAAGGAAATTTATGTTCCTGGAAAAATATATAATTTAGTTGCAGTAAGAAAATAAAAATATTTAATTTGTTAAGTAAAAAGCTTGCATTTAAATAAATAATGTTGTATAATACTAATTGTCATAAGTTTAAACTAGGAGAGTGGGAACAAATCCCACTCTTTACTAATGTTTGGAGGTGATTAATTGGCTGAAAATAATATTGAATCTAGAGTTACAAAACTTTTAGAAAATATTATCATTAATTTAGGTTATGAATTATATGATGTAAGATATGAAAAAGAAGGTAAAGATTATTATTTAAGAATTATTATAGATAAACCTAATGGTATTGATATTAATGATTGTGAAAAAGTTAATAATGAGATTAATGATATATTAGATGATGCTGATTATATTAAAGAACAATATTTTCTTGAAGTATCGTCTCCTGGAATAGAAAGAGTTTTAAGAAAAGAAAAACATTTTCAAAACCAAATTGGAAATGATATATCTGTAAAACTTTTTAAACCAATAAATAAACAAAAAGAATTTGTTGGAACATTAGAGTCATATAAAGACAATGAAATAACATTAAACATTAATAATGAAATAATAAGAATTGATTTAAAAGATATAGCTATTGCAAAAACTATATTTAATTGGTAGGAGGAATTTAGAAAAATGAAAAACGGTAATGTAGACGTAAAAGAATTAATTGCAGTTATGGATGAATTGGAAAAAGAAAGAGGAATTAGTAAAGACTATCTAGTTGCAGCATTAGAAGAAGCACTTGTAAAAGCTTATAAGCAAAACTTTGATACAGAAGAGAATATAGATAATATCAAAGTAACAATAGATAAGGTTACAGGTGAAATGCATATTTATTCTGTAAGAGAAGTTGTTCCAGAACTTGCTGATCCAGAATTAGAAATTTGTTTAGCTGATGCTAATAAAATAGACAAACATTATAAAGTTGGAGACATTGTAAATATAGAAATTAAACCTAAAGACTTTGGAAGAATCGCAGCTCAAAAAGCAAAACAAGTTGTTATTCAAAAAATTAGAGAAGCTGAAAAAGAAATGGTATTCAACGAATTTAATGATAAAAAGGGAGAAATTGTTTCTGGATTAATTCAAAAAGCTGATGGAAAAATAGTTGTTATGGATTTAGGAAAACTTGAAGGTGTAATGCCTCTAAAAGAACAAATCCCAACAGAAAAATATAGTGTAAATGACAAGATAAAAGGATATGTTCTTGAAGTTGAAAAAGGATTAAAAGGCACACCACAAGTTATAGTATCTAGAAGTCATCCTGATTTCGTTAGAAAATTATTTGAATTTGAAATACCAGAAATATATGAGGGATTAATTGAGATAAAGAGTGTTTCAAGAGACCCTGGTTCTAGAAGTAAAGTAGCTGTATATTCAAGAGATGAAAATATTGACCCTGTTGGTTCGTGTGTTGGACAAAAAGGTGTTAGAATTCAAAACATTATTAACGAATTAAATGGTGAGAAAATAGATGTTATTGAATGGAATGAGGATCCATCAATATATATTGCTGCTGCATTACTTCCTGCACAAGTTATGGCTGTTGACGTTAAAGAAGACGAAAAGTTTGCACAAGTAATTGTTCCAGATGATCAATTATCATTAGCAATTGGTAAATCAGGACAAAACGCCAGATTAGCAGCTAGACTTACAAATTGGAAAATAGATATTAAATCTGAATCACAAATTAGAGAAATACTTCTTTCTCAAATGCAAGCTGAAGAAGAAAATAATGAAGAAGTTAAAACAGAAGAAATAGTTGAAACACCAGTTGTTGAAGATGAAGCAAAAGTTGAAGAAGTTGTTGAGAAGAAAAAAAGAGGAAGACCAAAAAAAGTAAAATCAGAAGAATAAAACTTGGGAAGTGATATTATGAATAAAAGAGTACCAGAAAGAACATGTATGGCTTGTAATACTCAAAAACCAAAACAAGAATTGTTACGTATAGTTAAATCTAAAGATGGAATTATCGCGGTTGATTTAACAGGTAAGAAAAGTGGTCGAGGTGCATATATATGTAAAAACGAAGATTGCTTTAATAAAATTGTAAAATCAAAAAGGTTAGAAAAGGTTTTTGAAATGCAATTATCAGATGAAGTATATGATAGTATAAGAGGTGTTATTATTGGTAAATAAAGTTTATGGATTACTTGGCATTTCAACTAAAGCAGGGAAACTAGCTTGTGGAACTGATTTAGTAATTGAAGAATTGAAAAAAAGAAAAGTGTATTTAGTAATTATCGCCAGTGATGCATCTGAAAAAACAATTAAAAATATGATTTATTATTGTGATAAATATCATGTTGAAAATCTAATTTATGGAACAATTGAAGAAATAAGTAAATCTATTGGAAAACATAATAAAGCTATAATTGCTATTGAAGATGAAAAACTAGCAGAAGCAATTAAAAAAGCGATAAATAATACTTAAGATAAGTTTATTAATATTATATTATAAAGGAGTTTCAAAATCGAAATTTATGGAAAATAAGAAAGAAAGAAAAGATGAGCCAGTCATTATTAGAAGAGCGGTTATTATTAATGATGAGGAAGAAAAGAGAGAGGAAGAGCTTAGAAAAAAAGAACAATCTAGAAAGAAAGATGTTGGTTTTATTGAGAATAAAAGAAAAACTGACTATAATATAGTTTATAGGGATAAACCAACTAAACCTCTTACAGTTAGTGAGCTTTTAGGACTTTCAAAAAAGAAAGAGCCAGAAGAAGAGAAAAAGGCACCTAAAAAAGAGGAAAAAGTAGAGGCTGCCCCAAAACAAACTGAAAAGAAAGAAGAAAAAGTTTCTGAAAAAAAACAACCAGAAGCTTCTGTTAATGATACTAAAAAAGTTGAAACTGTAACTAAAGCTAAGCCAGAGTTTAAGAAAGATAATCAATTTAATAATAAAAATAATAATAATAACTATAATAACAGAAAAAATTATAATAATGATCAAAAAGCTCCTTTTAATAAAAAAGAAAATTTCGGTAATAATAAATTTGATAATAGAAATAGTGGACCTAGAAAAAATCAAGGTGGAAACATTGATAGAAAAATAAAGGACATTATTGATGTTGATGTTCCAATGGAAAAAGAAAATGTTAGAGACTTTAGTAATAAAGCTAAAGACAAAGCTAAACAAAATCGTTCAGAGGAACAAAAAACAAAGAAAGTTAATCGTAGAGGAAATGATGGAGATTTTGACTCTGATAAATTAAATAGTTTAAAGAAACAAAATAAATTATCTAACATGTTTGAAGAAGGTGAAATGTTAGATTACTACGATTTAAGTACTGAAAGAGGAAAAAGAGCTAAAAAGAAAACTGTAAAACAAGAAAACAGAGTTAAACAAAAAATCTTCAAATTAACAGAAATATCTATACCAGATTCTATTACAGTAAAAGATTTAGCTACAGAAATGAAAATAACTAGTGGTGATGTTATCAAAAAATTATTATCATTAGGCATTATGGCTACAATCAATAATGAAGTTGATTTTGATACTGCATATTTGATTGCACAAGAATATGGAATAAATGCTGTTAAGAAAAATATTGTTACAGATGAAGATATCTTAATAGATGAAACAGAAGATAAAGCAGAAGAATTACAAGCTAGGCCACCAGTTATCGTTGTTATGGGACACGTTGACCATGGTAAAACATCTTTACTTGATGCTATTAGAAGTACAAATGTAATTGAAGGTGAATCAGGTGGTATTACACAACATATTGGTGCATATCAAGTAAAAATAAATGATAGAGATATTACTTTCTTAGATACTCCAGGACACGAAGCATTTACATCAATGCGTGCTAGAGGTGCTATGATTACTGATATTGCAATATTAGTTGTTGCTGCTAATGATGGTGTTATGCCTCAAACTGTTGAAGCTATAAACCATGCAAAAGCTGCTGAAATACCAATTATCGTTGCAATAAATAAAATAGATTTACCAGATGCTAATATTGAAAAAGTAAAACAAGAATTAATGAAATATGAATTAGTACCAGAGGAATGGGGAGGGCAAACAATATATGTACCTATTTCTGCTAAAAAGAAAATTGGTATTGATAACCTTCTTGAAATGGTATTATTACAAGCTGATGTATTAGAACTAAAAGCTAACTTTACTAAACAAGCAAAAGGAACAGTTATTGAAGCAAAACTAGATAAAACAAAAGGACCTATTGCTACAATGCTTGTACAAAGAGGTAAATTAGATGTTGGAGATACAATAATTGTTGGTTCATCAATTGGTAGAATTAGAACAATGGTAAATGATAAAGGCAAGAAAGTTAAATCAGCTACACCATCTATGCCGGTATCTATTACAGGATTAACAACTGTACCAGAGTCTGGAGACACATTCTACGAAGTTAAAGATGAAAGAACAGCTAAGCATTTAATTGAAAAGAGAAAATATGAGAAACATCAAAAAGAAATAAATCAAAATACAATTGTTACATTAGATAATTTATTTAGCAAAATGGAATCTGATAATTTAAAACAGTTGAACTTAATTGTAAAAGCAGATGTTCAGGGTTCTGTTGAAGCGCTAAAACAATCATTAGAAAAATTATCTAATAACGAAGTAAGAGTAAAAGTTATTCACTCAAATGTTGGTGGCGTAACTGAATCTGATGTAACTCTTGCTAAAGTTTCAGGAGCTATTATTATTGGATTTAATGTAAGACCTGAAATTATAGCAAAAACTGTTGCTGATAAAGAAGGAGTAGAAATCAAACAGTACTCTGTAATATATGATGCAATAAATGATGTTGAAGCAGCTATGAAAGGTATGCTTGATCCAGTTTATAAAGAAGTTGTTATTGGAACAGCTGAAATCAGACAAGTATTTAAAGTTTCAAATGTTGGTTCAATTGCTGGATCATATGTATTAACAGGAAAAGTAACAAGAAATGCTGGAATAAGAGTTATTAGAGATAATATTGTTATACATGATGGTAAGCTTGTTTCATTAAAGAGATTTAAAGATGATGTTAAAGAAGTTGATAAAGGATATGAGTGCGGACTTCAAATTGATGGATTTAATGATATTAAAGAAGGAGATCAACTTGAGGTTTATGTTATGGAACAAGTAAAACAATAAAATTGTTTAAAAAATAATAATCTAAAATGTTGTGAAAGGAAATGAAATATGCCTACAAAAAGTAATAGAATGAATAAAATAGATGAGGAATTAAAAAAGGAAATTGGTAGTATTATATCTACTGAACTAAAAAATCCTCATCTAACAGGATTGATTAGTGTGTCTTCTGTAAAAACAACACCTGATTTGAAATATGCTAAAGTTTTTGTAACAATGATTGGTGAAAAAAGTAAAAAAGAGAATTTAGCAATATTAAAACAATCAAGTGGGCATATAAGAAGTTTAATAGCCAGAAGAATTAATTTGAGAAATACACCTGAATTAATTTTTCAATTTGATGAATCTTTGGAATATGGAACTAAAATTGATCAAATATTAAAAGATATTTCAAAAGATTGGAAAAAGGAGAACTAAATATGACATTAGATGATTTATATAGTGAAATTCAAAAAGCAGTAACAGTTGTTATTACAGCACATGAAGCTCCAGATGGAGATGCTATTGGAAGTTGTCTTGCAATGTGTTTAGCGATTAGAAATATGGGAAAGCAAGCTGATGTTTTACTTAGAGATTTTCCTGCAAATTTTAATTTCTTACCTGGTCATGAATATGTTAAAGAAGAATCAGATATTGATAAATACGATTTAGCTATTTGTTTGGATTGCCCTAATTTAGGAAGAGTACACAAGGATTTAGTTAAATATTTTGAAAACGCCAAAGTTAAAGCAGAAATTGATCATCATACAAAAAATGAAATGTTTGGAGATTACAATATAGTTAATCATGTTTCTCCAGCAGCATGTCAAATACTAGCTACATCTTTTGATTATTTAAACGTAGAAATTACAAAAGATATAGCTACATGTTTACTTACTGGAATAATAACAGATACAGGTGGTTTTAAAAATACTGGTATTACAACCGAAACATTTGATTTTGCATCAGAATGCTTAGAAAAAGGAATTAATATTCCATATATTTTTAAACAAGCTATGTATACAATAACTAGAAGTAGATTTGAAATTGAAAAACTTGCTATGGATAGATTAGAATTTTATTGTGATGGAAAAATAGCGTTTACATATATAAAAAATGAAGATAAAGAAAGAATTGGTGTTAGACCAGGAGAACAAGATGGTATAGTAGACATAGGTAGAGGAATAGAAGGTGTTGAAGTATCAGTTTTCTTATATGAAAAAGGAGATTCATTTAAAGCATCACTTCGTTCTAATGATTATGTAAATGTTTCAGAAATATGTTTTAAATTTGGCGGAGGCGGACACATTAAAGCTGCAGGTGTCACTCTAAATATGACATTTGAAGAAGCAAAAAATGTTATATTAAGTGAAGTAACTAAAAATATTAAATAAAGAACTGTTAAACCAGTTCTTTTTTTGTTACATTTTTTTAATATAAATGAGAAAATAATGTTATTGAAGAAAAATTAAATGTATCTTAGAATTAAAGTGTATATTTATATTTGATAGAAGGGTATATTTATGTTAAAAAGAAATTTCTTTTTACACTTTATATTATTTATATTTTTAATAACATATGCAATTTGTTCATTTGCAACAGAATCTGTACCCACAAATGAATTTGTATTCGATAATACTGTTAGAAAGCATCCTATGAATGCAATACAAGTTCCAGAAAGAGATATTAACTTAAGAATTAATAATTTGTCGAGAGATGCCAAGGTATATCTTTATATTCCTACTGAAATGTTAAGATATAATATGGAGAAGTTTCTAAATAATAATCTTAATAACGATTTTTTAATTGAGTCTTGGGAAGCAGATGATATAAAAGAATTATTAGATAATGAAAAATTTATAGAGTATGTAAAATATTTAAAAACATTTGGATTTAAAAAAGAAAGTAACGAAATAGAATTACGTCATTACAGTTTTTGCATTGATAGTGTTGAATTATTAGATGATTATGTTGAATACAATGGAAATAAATATGTAAGTATGAAAGTATTTCCAAATGAAGATAATGAATTTAAAATTATAACAAAAGATTACTTTGTAAATTACAATTCTAATAATATATTATTTATGATAGATGAATATGGTGCTAAAACATATATAGACCTTACAAATTATTCGTTTACTACAAACCCAAATTCTACAAATATTACAGAAATGAATATTGATTATGATTTTCAAAGTAGTGTTGATCCTGATGAGATTGAAAGAATAACAACAATAGTGTATTTGATAATATATATTATTCTTTTAATAGTATTAATTATTATATTATCATTATTAATAAAACATCATATTAGAAAAAAAGAAGAATTAGAAGAACGTAAATTCTGGAAAAAGAAGTTAACAAAAGAAGAGAAAAAAGCAGAAAAAAAACGCAAAAAAGAAGAACAAAAAGAATTACTAAAAGAAATAAAGAACAAAAAACATAAGAAGAAATAGGAAAAATGAAAGATTTATTTTTAAAAAAACATGGTATAAAAGTTTATAGTGAATTAACTGATAATCAAAAAAGAATTATTGTTAATCAAGTAGCAAGCAAAATAGTAGGTACTTTTGCTTTTATTAAGCCTGACTATTTTGATTTATATTCATGCTTATACAATACAAAAATGTATTGTGCTGATATACCATCTAATATTTCAACTGTAATTTATTCTTATAAAGAAAATGCTTTATATTTTTCAAATCATTTAAGTCTATATGATGTAAATGATGATATGATTCACGAATGTATCCATAGAATTCAATATGATAATATAAATAAAATTGGATTATGTAATATAAAAACTGGCAAAGGATTAATGCTTAATGAAGCTGCTGTTCAATATATTACAAATAGAGTATTATCAGCAAAGGAAAGCTATGTACAAAAACAAGGCATTGAAATGAATACATCCGCCAAAAATAAGTTTCCAATCATAACAAATTTGATAGAGGAAATTGTGATTTTGTCTGGTGAAAATGAACTTATTAATGGTACATTAATATCTGATGGAACATATGAAAGACATTTAAAAGGATGTTTTGGAACAGATAACTATATAAAAATTAGAGATAGTATTGATGAAATTATGAGAATAAAATATTTAACTAATAAGTTTAATAAAGAACAAAATGATAAGAAAATGAAAGATATATATTTAAATACTCAAAAACTTATTTATCAAAACTATTATGATTTCAACAAATTATATGATTTAGAACAAGTAAAACAAAAGCTAGAATTATTAAAAGAAAAGTTTAAAAACACTGAGATATATGAAGAATTTCTAATGTTTTACACTAACAAAATTAATGAAATAAAAATTGAAGAAAAGAAATTCACAGGACTAATAGTTATAGATGAGAACAAGATTTTAAAGATATTTAATAAGTTTAAGATTTTAAAAAAATTACTGCAGACAGGATACGAAAAAAATTCCGATTAATTATCGGAATTTTTTTATTGTAATTAAGTAAAAAAAATGATAAAATTCTAAGTTGTATGTGAAAGGAAAAAATAATGAAGAGAATGTTCAAAAAATTATTTGGTTCAGTAAGAGAATATAAAAAAGAATCCCTTCTAGCACCAACTTTTATCGTTGGAGAAGTAATTCTTGAAGTATTAATACCATATTTAATGGCTAAGCTACTTGATTATGGCATATATGCAGGAGAAATGAGCATGATATATAAAATTGGATTACAACTAGTATTATGTGCTTTATTATCATTATGCTGCGGTATATGTGCTGCTATATTTGCTTCAAAGGCATCTGCTGGTTTTGGCAAAAATCTAAGGAAAGACTTGTACTATAAAGTTCAAGATTATTCATTTAGTAATATAGATAAATTTAGCACATCTAGTATTGTAACAAGACTTACAACAGATGTAACTAATCTTCAAATGGCATATCAAATGCTAATTCGTGTTGCGATAAGAGCGCCTTTAATGCTTATATTTGCACTTATAATGGCACTAAGGATTAATGTAAAACTTTCATTAATCTTCTTATTAGTAGTTCCTTTGATAGGAATTTCAATTGTATTTATAGGAAGAAAAGCACATCCTATTTTTGAAAAAGTATTTGATAATTATGATGAATTAAATAATGTAGTTGAAGAAAATGTTTCCGGAATAAGAGTTGTTAAATCTTATGTATTAGAAGATGCAGAAACAGAAAAATTTAAAAAGAAATCTCAAGAAATATATAATGGATTTGTAAAAGCAGAAAAATTAATGGCATTAAACTCTCCAATTATGCAATTTGCAACATATTGTACAATGATTTTAATTTGTTGGTTTGGAGCAAGAATGATTGTTTTTTCAAATATGACTGAGCTTACAACAGGAGAACTTGCAAGTTTAATTACATACTCAATCCAAATATTAATTAGCTTAATGATGTTAAGTATGATGCTTGTGCTTAGTACATTAGCATTATCTGCTGCAGAAAGAGTGTTTAAAATATTAGATGAAAATCCAGACATAAAAAATCCAGAAAACCCTGTAATGGAAGTAAAAGATGGTTCAATTAAATTTAATAATGTTTCATTTAGCTATATAAAAGATAAAGATAAAGAAGTATTAAAAAATATAAATCTTGACATAAAACAAGGCGAAGTGGTTGGAATTATTGGTGGTACAGGTGATGGTAAATCAAGTTTAGTAAACTTAATTCCAAGACTTTACGATGTAACAGAAGGAGAACTTTTAGTTGGCGGAATAAATGTAAAAAATTATGATCTAAAAGTTCTAAGAGATAAAGTATCATGTGTTCTTCAAAAAAATGTTTTATTCTCTGGAACAATAAAAGATAATCTTCGTTTTGGAAACAAGAATGCAACAGATGAGGAAATGATAAATGCATGTAAACTTGCTCAAGCAGATGGATTTATTCAAGATTTTCCAGATAAATATGATACATATATAGAACAAGGCGGAACAAATGTATCTGGTGGTCAAAAACAAAGATTATGTATTGCAAGAGCTTTATTAAAAGATCCAAAAATATTAATATTAGATGATTCAACATCAGCAGTTGATACAAAAACTGATGCACTAATTAGAAGAGCATTTAAAGAAGAGATTCCAAACGTTACAAAATTGATTATTGCTCAAAGAATTTCTTCAGTAGAAGATGCAGATAAAATAATTGTTTTAAATAATGGAAAAATTGATGGAATTGGAACACATGAAGAGCTCCTAAAGAATAATGAGATTTATAGAGAAGTCTATGAATCTCAAACAAAAGGGGGTGAGGACTAATGCCACCTACAAATATGAAAATTAAAAAATCAAGCATGAAGTTTTCTAAAGGAACAGTGAAAAGACTTTTTCATATGATAACAAAAGATCATAAAAAACAATTGGTGTTTGTTATAGTTTGTATATTAATAAGTGCAGTGGCATCAGTTGCTAGTCCGTTGTTTTTGAAAACAATTATTGATGATTACATTACACCACTATTATCAATAAATAATCCAAGTTTTAATGGAATGCTAAAAATTATATCAGTAATGATTTTAATTTATATTATTGGAATTTTAACAACATATATATACAATAGATTAATGTCTATTATAGCACAAAGTGTACTTAAAAATGTTAGAAATGAAATGTTTGAAAAAATGCAAAGATTACCAATTAAATTCTTTGACACAAATACGCATGGTGATGTAATGAGCTATTATACAAATGATGCAGATACATTAAGAGAAATGATTTCAAGAAGTCTGCCACAATTTATATCATCTATATTTTCACTAGTAACAGTATTATTTTCAATGATATACTTAAGTCCACAGCTTACAATTTTTGCTATGTTATTTGTTTTATTAATTTTATTTACTTCTAAAAAAGTTACAGGAAATAGTGCAAAATTCTTTATAGGACAACAAAAGTCTCTTGGAAAAGTAAATGGATATATTGAAGAAATGATTAATGGCCAGAAAGTAGTAAAAGTATTTACATACGAAGAAAGAGCAGAAGAAGCATTTAATAAAATTAATGAAGAATTATTTACAAATCAAGTAAAAGCAAATACTTTTGCAAACATTTTAATGCCTACGCTTGCAAACTTGGGAAATATTGAATATGTTTTAATGGCTATTATTGGTGGATATTTAGCAATAAACAATATTGTACCTGGAATTACAGTTGGAATCATGGCATCATTTTTGGCATTAGTTAGAAGCTTTAATCAACCAATAAATCAAATATCAAACCAAATAAATTTGATTATTATGGCATTAGCAGGTGCAGAAAGAATTTTCTATCTTATAGATCAAGAACCAGAAGTTGATAATGGATATGTTACATTAGTAAATGCAAAAATAAATGGAGATAAAATAGAAGAAACAGATGAATATACTGGAAAATGGGCATGGAAACATCCACATCATGATGGAAGATTAGAATATGTAGAATTAAAAGGGCATATTGAATTTACAGATGTAGATTTTGCTTATGAAGAAGGTCATACTGTGCTTCACAATATTTCATTATATGCAAAACCTGGTCAAAAAATAGCATTTGTTGGTGCAACAGGAGCTGGAAAAACAACTATAACAAATTTGATTAATAGATTTTATGATATCGAAGATGGAAAAATTAGATATGATGGAATAAATATTAATAAAATTAAAAAAGCAGATTTAAGAAAATCACTTGGAATGGTTTTACAGGACACAAATTTATTTACAGGTACAATAAAAGAAAATATTAAATATGTAAATCCTAATGCAACAGATGAAGATGTAATTAATGCAGCAAAAATTGCTAATGCACATAATTTTATATCAAATCTACCTAATGGATATGATACAATGCTTACTGAAAATGGAAGTCAATTGTCACAAGGTCAAAGACAATTGCTTTCAATTGCAAGAGCTGCTTTAGCAAATCCACCAGTAATGATACTTGATGAAGCTACATCAAGTATTGATACAAGAACTGAAAAAATAGTTCAAGATGGTATGGATAAACTTATGGAAGGTAGGACAGTTTTTGTAATAGCACATAGGCTTTCTACTGTAAGAAATGCAAAAGCAATTATGGTTATGGATCATGGAAGAATTATAGAGAGAGGCAACCATGAAGATTTAATTGCATTAAAAGGACAATATTATTCACTATACACAGGAGCATCTGAACTAGAATAGAGAAAGGAAGAAAATAAATGGAACCAATTTTTTTAGAACCAGCATTTAAAGATTATATATGGGGGGGAACAAGAATTAAATATAGTTTAAATAAACATACACCTTATGAAAAAACGGCAGAGAGTTGGGAGGTTTCAACTAATCCTGACGGAAAAAGTATTATTAGAAATGGAACATATAAAGGTGAAACTTTGTATGATTTATTTGATTATAAAGAAGTTAGAAAAGAGATTTTTGGTACAAAAACTAGTGATATGGATAAATTTCCTTTATTAGTTAAATTTATTGATGCAGAATCTAACCTTTCAGTTCAAGTTCATCCTAATGATGAATATGCTAGAAAATATGAAAACAGTGATGGAAAAACTGAAATGTGGTATATTATGGATGCAGGAGAAAATGCACAAATTATATGTGGTTTGAAAGAAGATGTAACAACGCGTCAATTAGCAGAAGCGATAAATACTGATACTATTGAACCAATTTTAAATTATGTTAATGTTAAACCTGGTGATGTTATATACATTCCTTCTGGAACTATACATGCAATTTTAGGAAATACTTTAATTTGTGAAATACAACAAAATAGTAATCTTACATATAGAGTTTACGATTGGGGTAGAGTAGGAAAAGATGGCAAGCCAAGAGAACTTCATAAACAAAAAGCAATTGATGTAATAGATTGTTCTCAAAAACCTCAAATTAAAAATACAGACAATTTAGAATCAGATTCGAATATTATCTCATCTGAATATTTTAAAACAGATAAAATTAATTTAAACGGTTCAGAAAAATTATCTTCTAATGTAGAAACATTTTATATTATGAATGTAGTAAAAGGATTTGGTAAATTAATTACAGGAAATAATGAATACGAAATAAAATATGGAGATAGTTTTATAATTCCAGCTACTCTTGGAGAATTTGAATTACAAGGAAATATGGAATTATTAAAATCTTATTTATAAAATGAAAAATTTATTTATTGATTATCGAATGAGAGATTGTGAAAAGAATAAATTAAAAGAAATAGGTTATCAATTAATTGATGTACCTATTAACAAAAATCTTTATCCAGAAATATCTTCTCATGTCGATGTACATGTATGTAAAATTAATAATAAAATAGTTTTAGAAAATTCACTTTATAACTATATTAATAAAAATGTATTTATTAGAGGCAATAGTTCAGTATTTGAAAAATATCCAGAAGATATTAAATATAATGTTTGTATTATTGGAAATAAAGCGATTCACAATTTTAAATATACAGATACTAAAATATTAGATTTATTAAAAGAATATGGCTATGAATTAATTGATGTAAAACAAGGATATTCAAAATGCTCTATAGCAATAATTGATGATAATAGTGTTATTCTTTCTGATAAAGGATTATATAATATATTAAAAAATTATAATATTGATATTTTGTTTTTAGATTATGAGCCAGATATAAAATTATTATCTGAGATAGGGTATAGCAATAAAAATGGATTTATTGGTGGTGCAATTTCGAGAATAGATGATTATATATTTATTACAGGCGATTTGAATAAAATTGATAAGGAAAATAAAATTAGAAGCTTTATAGAATCTAAAAATCTTAAAATTATAGATTTCAAAAATTTAGATGTTATAGATTATGGTGGAATTGTTGAATTGGAGGATTGTTAATGGAAATAAGAGATCTTTATGATATTAATAAAAAATTAACAGGAAAAACCATTAAAGCAGGAGAGAAGATTCCGAAAGGAAATTACATACTAGTTGTTTTAGTAATGATAAAAAACTCAAACGGTGAATATTTAATTCAAAAGCGAGCAGAAGGAAAAAAGAGTTTATATGGAGCAACAGGAGGGCACTGTAAAAGTGGTGAAACTGGTTTAATGGGAGCAATAACAGAAACAAAAGAAGAGCTTGGAATTAAACTTAATCCTGAAGAACTAACACTTCTATATGGCGGACGTCAAGATGATACACAAGTTTTTTATGAAGTTTTTTATACTCAAAAAGATATAGATATTAATAATTTAAAAATTCAAAAAGATGAAGTTGATTCAGTCGAATGGATGAATGTTAGCAAAATTAAAGCACTTGTTGGTAAAAGCCAATTTTTAGAATATCATGTTGATGAAATTTTTAAGGCTATTGAACTTCTAGATGTATTAACTAATAAAAGTCAAAAAAGACTATATTCAGGGGAAGAAAGATAAAGTAAAGAGATATTAAGTAATACTTAATATCTCTATTTTATTTGATACGTAACAATAGCATGAGCATCTAAATTATCATGAATTAAAATATCATTAATGCAAAGGTTATATTCTTTATTAAATCCATTTCTATTTAATAAAACTATTATAATTGAATTATCTGGATTAAGAAAAGATGTAACTCCAATTCTATCAGTATATTTACTATAAGCAATTCTTTTACTTCCAGTTTTTATAAAATGACTAAAATGTTTTATATAGTAGTATGTAAGATTTTTAATATAATCTGTATTATCTTGATTTAACATTATAGGACTGTTACAGAAATTTGCTTTATGGTTTGGACCGCCTCTGTAATCTAATATTAAATTCCAATCAATATATGCATTTGTACCGGCATTTAAATCGCCTAAAATATCATGAGCATATATTTCACCATTTTTTACCTCGTCATCTTGGGCAAAATTAGAATATCCAGTACAACCTTCAGTATGAATTAAAATTTTTCCTGGAAAAGTTTCGCTAACTAAATTAATATTTTCAAAATGATCTCCAGTATACCAATGAAATGCAATACCACTAATATCATTTAATGCCTCTTTGTTATTTAATTCTTCTAGTGCTCTAGAAAATACTTTTTCCTTGTTATGGTCCCAAATTAGTATTTTAGTATTAATATCATTTTTTTGAAAAGTAGGATATAAGTATTTAATAATAAAATCAGCTTCTTCCTTAGGTGAATATATACAAGATTCCCAAATTTGAGTTGCATTTGGCTCATTTTGAGCAGTGATATATTTTATATTAATTCCTAATTCTTGATATGCTAAAATATATTTTGACAAATAATCTGCATAATTTTGTTTATATTTATCAGCAAGTTTACCACCAAAAACAAGCATTTTATTTGATTTCATAAATTTTGGTGGACTCCATGGAGAAGCGAGAAAAGTAATATTTTGTTTAATTTCTTTAGCAGAATTAACTAATGGTATTATATAGTTTTTATCTTTTTCAATATTAAAGTCTGATAAATCTATTTTATTAGAATACGAATATGATTTTAGTGAAAAATCAGAACTCCCAATAGGTAGTCTTCCAAAATTATAATTAAGTCCCTCTTCAGAAAAATAATCTTTTATCAAACTTTCTCTTTTGTTTTTATCTAATAAGCTATATGTATATCCAGAAGCTTCTGTAAAAGCACCACCAAATCCAAGAAATTCTTGATATTTGATATTAGGGTATATTTGAATAATTTGTTTTTCTAACTTTTCAGAGTATGTTTTTGGTTTAATAATTGATTTTGAAAATAACATATTTCTTTTATAATTTGTTTCAAATTTAAATATTTCCATAAAATAAACCTCTCTAATTTGTAATTCATTATATTATAGATATCAATTAAAATGCAACTTGTAATAAAAAAGATATGAAAACTTAATCCATTAGTAGTTGTATAAAAATGCATATATGATAGAATTATAATGATATAATAGTTGTTTCTTGTATAGAAAAGGGAGATACAAATGATAAATAAAAAAGAGTTTGATTTATTGTTAAAAGAGATTTTTCAAATTGAAAATAAAATAGAAGAAGTTAAAATCTTAAGTGAGTTTGATGAAGCTTCTGAATTTGAAAGAAAATTAGAAAGCATTAGATTTAAAGCAAAAGATATTGTTTTAGATAATGATAATAAATCTGACGGATTTGATTTATTATCAATTGAAATTTTTGCTAACTTAATCGAATTAGATTCCGAAATAGATTATTATATCTTAAAAAAGAAAAATATAATTGAAAGTGCTGTAGAAAATCAAATTGATGCAGAAGCATTACAAAAAATAAAAATTTTATGGGAAAGCATTGAAAAAGATATTACTATTTGGCATGAGACAGAACATAATCCAATTGAAGATGTTGAGTTTCAAAAACACATTGGTAAAACAACTCTAGATATTATAGTTTATCAATTACAAATTGAAGGTATTCTTGATTTTACAAAAGTTTTTAGGTTTTGTAAAAAAGAATATTTAATTAATGCTTTAAAAGAAAATTTATATGATGGTGCAAAAGACGAAAAAGATGATTTCCTTGCAAAACAGAGACTAATAGATATTGCGAAAAAAGTATCAGAAGAAGACCTTTATGATTATAAGATATGGAAGCAAATATTAGACATTAGAGGAGTAAAAGCTTACAATAACCACATTGAAATACTTGGAAATTTGCAAGAAAAAGATAATACTAAATTTTACATTCCTAAAGATAATAAACCAAAAAATAAAGATCAAGATTTAGAAATATATGATGATGGTTCTATTGCATTTATTATAAAAAACTGGTTTGCTTCATTAAGACGAAATAGTATGCAAAAAAGAATGTATAATAACTGGCTTACAATTAAAGGACCAGCTTTTAAAACAGAAATAGATGAAGATGTTTTTTATTTCTTTGAAAGTTATATTAATAAGAATTATATAGAAAATGCTAAGAAGTTAGTAGTTGCAAGTAACGGTGTTGCAAAATATAATTTTGAAAAAAATGCAAAATGGAATAATTTAGAAGAGATAAAATTTTTAGGTGAGAAAGGTTCTTCAAGTATAAATTTAAGTCCTGATAAAACTTATCAATGCATTGGAAACGATTCTTTTTCAAATTGTCCAAAACTTAAAAATATTTTCTTTGGAAAAATCGAATTAATTGGCGAAAGAGCATTTAAAAATTGTGATAGTATCACAGAACTTGTTTTTCCAGAAAGTATAATGAATATTGGAGAAGATGCTTTTTGTGATTGTAAAAATCTTAAAAAAGTAACATATCTTGGAAAATTAGAAACATACATTTTGGGAAGGCCTCAAAATATTATAAATTATTTTGAAAACACTGGTTTAGAAGAAATAGTTTATCCTGATATTGAGTCTGCTTTTAATTTTGTAATTACTAATTGCCCTAGCTTAAATAAAATAACTGTTTCTTGCTTAAATAATATTTCAATTCCTTTTAAAATCTGTAAATACAGATTAGGAAGGGAAGAAGGAATAGTTACTTTTGTTGGCGAAAAATCATTGAATTTATGGAAAAAGAGAAATGGCACGATTCGTTTTTTTGAACTTACAGAAGATGATAAAGCAAAATATAAAATAAGAAGTTAATATGAAAATAATATAAAAGTTGCCGCGGCGAGTGCCGCGGCTTTCGAGATTTTACCAGGAGACCTGCTTAGAGACCCAGTTCATCGGGTCTTCCCCCCTGGCCCAGACCAGGATGGTGACGTCGCCAAAGTGGTAGGACCAGATGTTGTAGCTCGTGCTGGAGACGGTCGTGAACTTGTCGGGGTTGATCGAGTGGATGAACCTCGCCGTGTCGGGGTTCCGGCTCACAGCCAGCATGATGCCATTCTTGATGGCGGGAGAGGGGTTCTTCTGGATGTTGAACATGGTTTTTCCTCCTCTTTCTCGGGTGTTCGGTGTACTTTACTATAAGTTCACCTGACTACCGGTGTTAAATAAATGTTAACATAAAATCGAGAAAAAGTCAATTCTAAGTTAGCTTTTAATTCCAGTATTATAAGTGTAATTAAAAAGAAATATAATATTAATTAAAAAGTATTTGTATGTAAAATGTAAAAATGATAGTATTATTTTGGTATATTAGATATTAGTTTGGAAAGGATTATATAAATGGAAACAAAAGAACTGGTAAAAAGTGAAGTAGAAGATTATGCTAAGTTTGATTTAATAAGGTATGCACAAGTTTGGGAAGATGCTGATATTTTACTAGAGTCATTAAATATTAATGAAAATGATAATATTCTTTCAATTGCATCTGCTGGAGAAAATGCTTTGAGTCTATTGGTTAAAAATCCAAATAAAGTTTATGCAATTGACCTAAACTTAAATCAAATGGCTTGCACTGAACTAAAGAAAATATCTTATAAATTTTTAAATTATGAAGAATGTATGGAATTATTAGGTGTAATTGATTCAAATAATCGAATAGACTTGTATAACAAAATAAAAAATGAGCTTAATGAAGAAACTCAAAAATATTTTGAAAAAAATATTGAAATAATTAAAGCTGGAATAATTCATACAGGAAAGTTTGAAAAGTATTTTCAAATATTTGGTAAAAAAATTCTACCTCTAATTCATTCAAAAAGAACTAGAGAATTACTTCTAAGTAAAAAAACAAAAGAAGAAAGAGTAGAATTTTATAATAAACAATGGAATAATTTACGTTGGCGTTTACTGTTTAAAATTTTCTTTTCACGAACTGTTATGGGAAAGCTTGGTAGAGATAAAGCCTTTTTTAGATATGTAAATGTAAATGTTGCAGAACATATTTTGGAGAGAACTAAATATGCAATCACAGAATTAGACACTTCAGAAAATTCATATTTACATTATATTATTAATAATAAATATGATAAAGTTTTGCCATTAGCTTATAGAAAAGAAAATTTTGAAATAATAAAAAAGAATATAGATAAATTAGTTTTATTAACAGAGTCTGTTGAAACTTTTATTGAAAGAGATGATGTAGATTATATTACAAAATATAATTTAAGTGATATTTTTGAATATATGGATGATTCTCAAATGTGTAAAATTTATGAAAGTATTTTAAAAAAATCACCATCTGGTTCTCGAGTAGTATACTGGAATATGCTTGCAGATAAAAGAGCATCTAAATACTTTGAAAACCTAGATTATAAGGAAAAAGAGTCTGATGAGTTATTGAAAAAAGATAAAGCATTTTTTTATAGTAAATTAATTATTGAGGAGATTAAGTAATGGTAATAGAGTGGGGAAGTATTTTATTAGTACTTATACTTATTTTCATAGCTTTGATAATAATAAAAATAATTGAAAAAAAATCCAACATAAATGCAGAGCTTAAAAGAAAATCGTTCCATGTATCAATGGGAATAGTAATGCTATCATTTCCATATATATTTAAATCAACTTACTCAGTTGGTGTTCTTGGAATAATTGCACTTATTATAATGGTTATATTAAAAAGAACTAAACTTAAAAACTCAATTGGAACAGTGCTTTATAGCGTAAATAGAGAATCTCTTGGAGAAGTATTTTTTATAATTGCTGTTTTTAGTATCTTCTTTTTATCAAAGGGAGACAAGGTATTATATAGTATACCTATATTAGTTTTAACATTTGCTGATAGTACAGCAGCTCTTATAGGAAAAAACTATGGAAAAAATAATTTAGCCGAATTTAGCGAGGATTCTAAAAGCATTGAAGGAAGCTTTATGTTTTTTATTGTTGCGTTTATGGCAACACTAGTCCCTCTTCTTCTTTGGACAGAAGTGGGACGAGAAGAAACGTTGATTATTTCGACTATAGTTGGATTTAATGCGGCACTTATAGAAATGATTTCACATACTGGAAATGATAACTTATTAATACCTCTAACAACCTATGCATTTGTTGCGACACACATAAACCAAAATTTAGAAGTATTAAAATTTGATTTAATAATAATTGCAATAATATATGTAATTGTATGTATTGCAAATAGAGTAAAGGTTTGGAGTAAACTTGCATTAGTTGAAACATTAGTTGTAGGATATTTAAGCATTGTACTATATGGATGGTATGCTATAGTGCCTCCAATTATTTTATTTTTAACTGTTTTAAGGTTTCCTAGAAGAACTGAAGAAGAAAAGAAAAAATTATATGATGCTAGAATAATTGAAACAAACATCATTATAGGCATTTCTTTATGCGGCTTAGTAGCAATTACAGGTTTAAAAGAAGAGTTTTTTATGATTTATTCAACATGTTATGCTATGCATTTAATAATTAATACATATATAAGATTAAAATACTATTTTAATTTAAGTGAAATCAAAAGTGTTGCATTTTCATTTATTAAAGGACTAATATTTATTTATTTGCCATCATTAATTCTTTATAAAATAGTATTTAGTGGAAATATTGATTCTTTATTTACTTTATTGATGATTATATCAATGTTTGCAAGTTCAATTTTAATTTATTTGAAAAAGAAAGATATAATTAATGAAGAGGTTTCAAAAGACAATGGTTATATGCATATGTCGATAGTATTATTATTCACATTATTATTGTGTATAATTAAGTTTTATCAAATAATTTTTGGTTAAGAGGTAAAATTATGGATTTTAAAATCGAAAATATTGGCAATAATGTTAAGATTACTTTAAATAGTTCAACTGCGACATGCTTTTTCTTAAATACACCGATTTTAGATGGTAAAAACATTGGATGTATTGGTGAATTAGAAATTAATAATTACGATGATGGAATTAAGCTAATTAAAAAGTGTGAAGATATTTTAAGAGAAAAAGAAGTAAAATATATTGTTGCACCAATGAATGGAAATACATGGAAAAAGTATAGAACACTTAAATATTCAAATGGTGACGAACCATTTATTTTAGAAAATGTTAACCCTATTGAAGATAATGAAGTTTTAAAAAATACAGGATTTAATGAAATTAATACTTATACTTCTTGCAGAGGACTTATATCAGATGCTTATAAATCTGAATTAATTGATATAGCTGAAAATCAAATTAAGACTGAAAATATTACTATAAGGAAATTCAATAAAGAGAACTATATTGAAGATTTAAATAAAATATTTAATGTTTCAAAAGAAAGTTTTACAAGAAATCCGTTTTATACTCCAATAGAACGAGGTGATTTTATTAGTCAATATGAACCATATATTTCAATGATTGATGAGGATTTAATTTTAATTGCTGAAAAAAATGGAATAGAAGTAGGCTTTGTTTTTTGTATACCTGATTTTAATGAACTTAAGCGAGGCAAGCCTTTACAAACATTAATATTAAAAACAATTGCTGTAAAACCTGAATTTGAAGATTTAGCAATAGGCAATGTTTTATTAAACAGAATAGCAAATATCGCAAAAGAAAAAAATTACTTAGAATGGATTTTTGCATTTATGTATTCAAATAATACTTCACAAAAAATGGCAAGTAGAAATGGTGCAAAAGTAATTAGAGAATATGCATTATATGGAAAGGAATTATAAAATGAATTTAACAAATAATTTATTACGTAATTTTCAGAGTGTTCCTGACAATATTTGTTTAATACAAGATAATATTAAAATTGATTATAAAACTTTATATAATAAAGTTGCAAATTTTGCAGTATATCTAAAAAAACATGGAATAAAAAAAGGAGATAATGTTCTTGTATTAATTCCAATGTCAATTAATTTATATGTTTCATTACTAGCAATATGGTCTATTGGTGCATCAGCATGCTTTATGGATGCTGGATTTATAAAAAATGGAATGAAAAAAAATGAATTTAAAGAGGTTAACGGCATAATTGGAATAACTAAATATTTGATATATTCAAATGTAAATAGAAATTTAAGAAAACTTAGAATAAAGATTAATTCTAATATTATAAGTAAACTATCAAGTGATGTAGACTTAGATATTGAAGAGGTTGATGAAAGCTCAAATGCAATTTTAACATATACAAGTGGAACAACAGGAACTCCTAAAGTGGCTGCAAGATCACATTCATTTTTACAAAATCAAGGAATAATTTTAGAAAAATGCTTAAATTACGAAGAAACAGATATTGAACTTTCAAGTGTACCTATATTTACTTTATCAAATATTAATTTTGGTATTACTACAGTAATTGCAAATGGCAATTTTAAAAATCTTGGTAATTCAAATGCTTCAAAACTTGTTAAACAAATTGAGATAAATAATATTAACAGAATAATGGCTGCTCCAGGACTTCTTAATTTAATTGTAGAGTATTGTATGATAAATAATAAGAAATTATACAATGTAAACAAAGTATTTACTGGAGGAGGAGCAGTATTTCTTGATTTTATAGAAAAAGTGAAGTTTGTATTCCCAAATGCTTTAATTACAACATTATATGGCTCTACCGAGGCAGAACCAATTGCAGAGCTTAATATAAATGATATGACTTCTGACGATATTGAAAACACTAAAAATGGATATGGAATTTTGGCTGGAAATATTGTTGGAGTTGATGATTGCAAAACTATTAAATATGATATTGATGAAATCGGAAATATTTCTGCTTATGAATTTAAAAAAATACAAACAGACGAAATAGGAGAAATTGTAGTTACTGGAAAAAATGTTCTTGAAGGATATGTAAATGGTGTTGGGGATAAAGAAAATAAATTTTCAGTAGAAGGCAAAAAATATCATAGAACCGGTGATTTGGGGATAATAAAAGATGGCAAGTTATGGCTTAGAGGGAGAATAAAACAACCATTTTTCCATATAGAAGCATCTTTACATTCAAATTTAAATATTGGAAAAACAGCCGTTTTTAAAAATGAAGGAAAAACAATATTAGTGTTAGAAAATTCTGATAATATAAAGAATGAGGATATATATAATTGTATAAATTTTGATAAAATTGATGAAATTATACATGTAAAAAAAATACCGGTTGATAAAAGACATAGTACAAAAGTAGATTATAATGAACTTAAGAAAATATTAAAAATTTAAGAAATTATATAAAATATGGAGTGAATATGAGTTTTTTTAAAAAATGGTATACATACCAAAAAGAAAGATTTCCAGTTTTAAAATATGGAACATATATTTTTTCAATTGTTTTTGCAGTGTTCTTTTATTGTAGTAATAAGACTAGTAGTTTTAACTATATATTATTAGTTCCTATGTTTATAGTTGCATTTTTACAATTTTTAATGGTAAGAATAATTGATGAGTTTAAAGATTATGAAGAAGATAAAAAGTATAGACCTTATAGACCAGTACCAAGAGGTTTAGTATCTTTAAAAGAATTAGGAATTCTTTTTATAATATGTGCAATTATTCAAATGATTATAACTTTTTTAATAAATAAAAAAGGAATAGTATATCTTATATTTGTATGGATAATTTTTGCAATAATGACAAAAGGATTTTTTATAAAAAGTGTTTTAGACAAACATATTTTGTTAGAGGTACTTCTTGATGAATTATTAATGCCAGTATTAGTTTTATATTTGACTAGTTTTATTGGTAATATTCAAATAGAATTTATTTATGAAATTTTACTTATGAGCTATTTTGTTTCATGGATTGTTGAAATAGCAAGAAAAATTAGATGTAAAGAAGACGAAGAAAAAGGTGTTAAAACATATACAGCAGTTTTCGGAATAAAAAAAGCTGTTTTAATTTTATCTACCATTGAAATAATTTTAATTATAATTCAAACAAAAATTTTAACAAGTAAATATATTATCTTAACTGCTATATTATTAGTATTGGTTATGTGTTGTAATATAATATTTGTAAAAAAGCAAGATAAAAAAACATCAGATTTTGTTCAACTTTCAGCAAATATATTAGTTTTAGCATGTTATTTTAGCATGTATTTATTAGTTTTATAAAATGGAGCATGGAAAGATATGAAATATGTTTTAGAAAGTGATTGTAATAATTTTAATATTATGGGAGGAAAGGCAACTGCTCTTTCAAAAATTGGAAGAGTAATTAATAATGTGCCACCTTGGTTTGTAGTATCATATGAAGGTTTTGACAAAGATAGTAAACAAATAATTTCAGAAGCAGTTAATGAAATATTAAAAAGACTAAAAGACTATTCTGATGATTCATATTTTGCAGTAAGATCATCTGCTGGAAATGAGGACTCTTCTGAAAACTCATTTGCAGGTCAATTTGATACATTTTTATATGTAAATAAAAATGATGTTGTTAATAAAGTTAAAGAAGTATATATGTCTGCTTTTTCAGATAGAATTGAAACATATAGAAAGGAAAATAATATTAAGGATATTTTTATTCCTTCTGTAATAGTTCAAAAAATGGTGAATTCAAGATGTGCTGGTGTAGCTTTTGGAGCAAACCCAGTAAATTCTAATATTAAAGAAATTGTTATATCAGCTGTTTATGGATTAGGTAGTGGACTTGTTGATGGAATTGCAACTGCAGATACGTATATAATATCAAATAATAATATTGACAAACGAATTGCAAAAAAAGACTTTTTTCACATAATGGAAAAGGGAGAAGTAGTGCAGAAAAATGTAGATAGTGAATTAATAGATAAGCAAATTCTAAGCGATGATGAAATAAATGAAGTTAAAGAACTCGTAAAAAAAGCTAGTGATTTTTTTGGAAGATTTCAAGATATTGAATGGGCTTATGAAGATAATAAACTATATTTACTACAATCACGACCAATTACAACTTTAGGCAAAAATAAGGATAGTAAAATAAATGTATTTGATAATAGCAATATTGTTGAAAGCTATGGAGGAATAACAACTCCATTAACTTTTTCGTTTATAAGAATGGTTTATGAAAATGTATATATTGAGTTGTGTAAAATTTTTAAAGTTAAGCAAGAGAAAATAGAATTAAACTCTCAAATGTTTAAAAGTATGCTAGCATTAATTGATGGAAGAGTATATTATAATTTATATGGCTGGTATGGAATGCTTTCTTTGTTTCCTGGACTTGGAAATAATAAGAAATTTATGGAACAAATGATGGGTGTTAAAGAATCATTGCCAGAAGACTTGTTTCCTGTACCAGAAGCAACATTTAAAGATAAAATTGGATTATTAAATACTGGATTAGGCTTAGTAAATGGTTTCTTTAAAATTCGTAGAATGACTAATAATTTTTATGGAAGATTAAATGATGCTTTAGAAGATAAAGATATAAAAAACATGGATTTATACGAATTACATGATTATTATTATGAACTTGAGAGCAAACTTCTTCATAAGTGGGATGCTCCACTTGTAAATGATTTTCTTGCAATGATTTTTTATGGAAAGTTAAAACAAGAATGTAGAGATATTTTTAAAGAAGAAGGAGATTTAATTCATAATGATTTGCTTTGTAATGAAGGCGGAATCATAAGTAGTGAACCTGCAAAAAAAATTAAAGAAATGGCAAAAATAGTAAAAGACAATGATGAATTACTGGAACTACTTGAAAGTGGTGATGTTTACAAAACTCAAAAAGAATTACCTAAATATGAAGAATTTTATAATTTACTAAATCAATATTTAGATAAGTTTTCTGACAGATGTTTACAAGAACTTAAGCTTGAAACATTAACATTAAAAGATAATCCTATAAGTTTATATAGTTCTATAGCTACATTTGCAAGACGTATAAAAAATACTAATATAGTAGAAATTGATGAAAGAAAAAATAGGATAGAAGCAGAAAGAAAAGTAAATAAAAAACTTATACTTAATCCAATAAAAAAAGCAAAATTTAAATTTATTTTAAATCAAGCTAGATTTACTGTAAAAAACAGAGAGAATCTTAGATTCGAAAGGACTCGTTTATTTGGACGCGTAAGAGAATTATTTTTACAAATAGGATTTATATTAGCTTCAATGAATGTAATAGAAGAAAAAAGAGATATTTTTTACTTAGAAGTTGACGAAATATTATTTTATATAGATGGAAAATCAACTACAAATAACTTAAAAGAACTTATTAAAATTAGAAAAGAACAATATTTTAAATATAAGGAAACAAATCCAGATAATAGATTTTATTCATATGGTGCTGTAAATATTGGAAATGATTTTAAGAGAGAAATAATTAGAGACAACAAATCCGAAAATCTTAAAGTAGATTTAAAAGGAATTGGAGCTTCACCAGGAAAAGTTACCGGAAAGGTAAGAATTATTAAGAATCCAGCAAATGCAAAACTTGAACAAGGTGAAATATTAGTTGCAGAATATACGGATCCAGGTTGGATAATGCTATTTCCTGCTGCAAGTGGTATATTAGTTGAAAGAGGAAGCTTGTTATCTCATTCAGCAATTGTATCAAGAGAATTAGGAATTCCTGCGGTTGTTGGAATTACAGGTTTAATTAATAGTCTTAAAGATGGAGATATTGTTGAACTAGATGGAACAACAGGAAATGTTAGTATAAAATAGGATTTGGAGATTATTATGAATGAAATTAATTCATTAAAAGATTTATTAGAATATAGTGCTAAAAGATTTGGAAATAAAGAACTATATAGAATTAATAATAAAACTATTTCGTATGCTGATTTTTATAATTACGTTAAAATTTTGAGTAATGCACTTTTTAAAAAAGGTATACATAGGCAAAAAATAGGAATAATTTCAGAAAACAGGTTTGAATGGGAAATAGCTTTTTTTGCAATATCCTGTAGTAATAATATTATTGTTCCTATAGATAAGAGCTATACTAAACTTGAAATAAAGAATGTAATTAATAAAGCAGATATTAATACTGTTTTTACATCATCTAATTATATAGACATTTTAAATGAGATAAAAGATAGAGAAAATACAGGCTTAAAAAATGTTTTTTGCTTTGATGGCGCTAAAGATAATTCGCTAGTGAGTTTACTTGGGGAAAAAACTGATACTGAAGATTATTATAGTAATATAAATGTATACGAAGATGATATGTGCTTAATTTCTTTTACATCAGGTACTACAGATAATCCTAAAGCAGTTATGCTATCTCATAAAAATATCTGCTCTAATTTAATTAATGTTTCAGAAAGAATACCTTTAAGTGAAAAGGATATTTGCCTTTCAATATTACCTTTAAACCATGTACTAGAAGGATTGTTTTGTTTTTTATTATGTTTTTATAAAGGGACAACAAGAATTTTTTGTAATAATATTGATAGTATTTGTGATTATATTTCTAAATATAAGATTACTTTCATGGGTGGAGTACCTGCAATTTATAATTATTTATATAATAAAAAAAATGAAATTAAAATTGAAGCGAATCATATAAATATGTTTATGTGTGGAGGAGCACCTTTAAATAGTAATATTGTAACTGACTTTAGAAAAATTGGTATAACCATTATTCAAGGGTATGGATTAACCGAATGTGCTCCTGTTGTTTCAATTGAAAATAAAGATAATAAAAAAATAGGTTCTGTAGGAAAGCCTATTCCAAACGTTTTAGTTAATATTATAAATCAAAATGAAGATGGAATAGGTGAGATTATTGTTAAAGGAAATAATGTATTTCTTGGATATTTAAATGATGAAGAAAAAAGCAAAGAAGTGATAAAAGATAATTGGTTATATACTGGAGATTTAGGGAAAATTGATGAAGATGGATACATTTTTATATATGGTAGAAATAAAAATATGATAGTACTTCCAAATGGTAAAAAAGTTTTTCCTGAAGAAATTGAAGAATTAATAAATAATATAGATGGGGTTAATGAATCACTTGTATATGAAAATGAGAATACAAAGAAGATTAATGCAATAATTGTTACTAATGATGATGCAACATACATAAAAGAAAAGATTGATAATATAAATCAAGATTTGCCAATTTATAAAAAGATTTGTGATATAAAAATTACAAATGAATATTTAAATAGAACATCATCAGGAAAACTTGTTCGAAATTTTGAAAAAATTGATGAAGTTGCATATACTATAAATAATACTAGTGATGCGAATCATTTGTTTGAAAAAATAAAAGAAATTATTTGTTCTCAATTTGGAAATATAGAAATTACTGAAAATACAAATTTACGAAATGATTTAGGAGCAGATTCACTAGACTGTTTAGGATTGTTTTTAAATATTGAGAAATCATTTAATAAAAAAATTACACATGAACAAAGAATAAAAATATCAACAGTTGGCGATATTTTAAAGATAATAATAGAATAAGATTATTTAATAATCTAACTATAAAAAACAAGATAAGTGCATATCTTCTCTTGTTTTTTTGTTTTAATTATGATAAAATATAAAAGCTATTTATTAAAAAGAAAGTATTATATTTAGAAGAATATAATTATAGGTAAGAAATGTTTAAATTAGTTTCTGAATACAAACCAACTGGCGATCAACCAGAAGCAATTAAATATTTATCTGATGGCATAAAAGAGGGTAAGAAATTTCAGACATTACTTGGTGTTACTGGATCTGGTAAAACATTTACAATGGCAAATGTAATACAGGAAGTGCAAAAGCCTACACTTGTCTTAGCACATAATAAGACCTTAGCTGGGCAACTTTATAGTGAGTTTAAAGAGTTCTTTCCTGAGAACAGAGTAGAGTATTTTGTATCATATTACGATTATTACCAACCAGAGGCATATATTGCCTCTTCAGATACTTATATAGAAAAAGATGCATCTATTAATGATGAAATAGATAAATTACGTCATTCTGCAACAGCATCTTTATTTGAAACAAGGGATGTAATAGTTGTAGCGTCAGTATCTTGCATATATGGATTAGGTGATCCAATAGATTATGAAAATATGATTGTATCATTAAGACCTGGTATGGAAAAATCACGAAACGATGTAATGAGAAAACTAATTAACATGCAATATACACGTAATGAAATGGATTTTAAAAGAGGAACATTTCGTGCCAAAGGAGATGTTTTAGAAATATATCCATCAAATGAAGAAGAAACAGCTATTAGAGTAGAATATTGGGGAGATGAAATCGAAAAAATCTCAGAAATAAATCCTCTTACTGGTAAAACAACTGCAACTCGCGAACATGTTATGATATTTCCAAATTCGCATTATGTAACAAGTAAAGATAAACTAGAAAACGCTTTAATTACAATTGAACAAGAAATGGAAGAAAGAGTAGCATATTTTAAAGAGAACAATAAGCTAATAGAAGCTCAAAGAATAGAAGAGAGAACAAATTTTGATATAGAAATGTTAAAAGAAACAGGTTTTTGTCAAGGAATAGAAAATTATTCAAGACATATTAGTGGTAGACCTGCTGGAAGCGCTCCATATACATTATTCGATTATTTTCCAGATGATTTTTTACTATTAGTTGACGAATCACATGCAACAATACCTCAAGTAAGAGCAATGTATAATGGAGATAGAGCAAGAAAAGAATCTCTTGTAAATTATGGATTTAGGCTACCATCAGCTTTTGATAATAGGCCATTGAAATTTGAAGAGTTTGAAAATAGAATTAATCAATGCATCTTTGTATCTGCAACACCAGCAGACTATGAAAGTCAACATTCTAAAACAAATGTTGTTGAACAAATTATACGTCCAACAGGATTATTAGATCCGAAAATTGAAGTAAAACCTACAGAAAACCAAATTGATGATTTAATAGATCAAATACAAATTCAAGTTGAAAAAGGTGAAAGAGTTTTAGTTACAACACTTACTAAAAAAATGGCTGAGGATTTGACTGTATATTTAAGAAATAGCGGTATAAAAGTAAGATATATGCATTCAGATATAAAAGCTCTAGAAAGATTAGAAATTATTAGAGATTTACGTCTAGGAGAATTTGATGTTTTGGTCGGAATAAATCTTTTAAGAGAAGGCTTAGACATTCCAGAAGTTTCTCTTGTAGCAATTTTGGATGCTGACAAAGAAGGATTCTTACGTTCAGAAAGATCATTAATTCAAACAATAGGCCGTGCTGCAAGAAATACTGAAGGAAGAGTAATAATGTATGCTGATGAGCTTACTGAATCAATGGAAAAAGCAATCTCAGAAACTAATAGAAGAAGATGTATACAAGAAAAGTATAATAAAGATCACAATATTACTCCTCAAACAATTAAAAAGTCAGTAAGAGAATTAATTAAAGCAACAATTGTTGAAGATATTCAAAATAAGTATAACATAGGAAAAGATGAGTCAATTGAAGATATTATTTCAAAATTGACTGATGAAATGCTTAAGGCAGCAAGTAGCATGGAATTTGAAAGAGCTGCTGAATTACGTGACAAGATAAAAGAATTAGAAAACATGAATGGTCAAGAATCTGAAATGTTTAATAGTAAAATTAAAAAATAGGGGGTATAAAAGTATTATGGGACGTATGAAAAGCATAATATTATTTACAGATCTAGAAGGAACTATTTTAAGAGAAAGTGATGGACAATACGATGAAGATGAAATGTATCAATTTTTATTGATGATTGATAAACTACAAAAAGTATCAGGTATGACAGTTGATATTCATATAGTATCACCAATGTTACCAGAAATGATGAAAAGGATACTAGATAAAATTGATAAATCTGTTCGTAATTTTAATTCATCTGAACATCGTGTTTCAACAATATGTGGGGCAACAGCTAGTCCGGAATCAAAACCAGATGAATGCTATTTAGTTGATAAAAGAATAATGCCTCTTCCAAAAGGTTATTCAAGTGTAACTGATGCTTCTTTTGGAAAATTACATTATGTAAAAGAATGGATTAATGCTATGCAACTTAAAGAAAGATATGGAATTGCTATTTACTGCGGAAATGGAAGAAATGATATTGCCGCCATGAAATTTATAAGAGGACAAAAAGGATATGTAGTTTGCCCTAAAAATAGTCGTACTGAAATTAGAGGATTTGCTGATCATTTAAGCCAAGAAGAGGATTTGCCAGGAATTACAGAAGGAATAGAATATGTAATTGGTAGAATATCAAGCAGAGAAAAAACAGCAGAAGATGATTTAGAAAAATAATTGGAGTAAAAATGAACGATAAAATTATTATTAAAGGTGCTAAAGAGCATAATTTAAAAAATATTAATGTTGAAATTGAAAAAAATAAATTAACAGTAGTAACAGGATTATCAGGTTCAGGAAAATCATCTCTTGCATTTGATACTCTATATGCTGAAGGTCAAAGAAGGTATGTTGAAAGTTTATCAGCATATGCAAGACAATTTTTAGGATTAATGGAAAAACCAGAAGTAGAAAGCATAGAAGGCTTATCTCCAGCAATATCTATTGATCAAAAAACTACTTCAAGAAATCCAAGATCTACTGTTGGAACAGTAACAGAAATTTATGATTTTTTCCGTTTACTATATGCAAGAATTGGTGTGCCATATTGTCCAAATTGTGGGAGAAAAATAGAAAAGCAAACAGTTGATCAAATTGTAGATAGTGTTTTAGCTTTAGGAGAAGGAACTAGAATTCAAGTATTAAGTCCTATTGTAAGAGGTAAAAAGGGCGAATTCTACAAATTAATAGAAAACATGCAAAAGGAAGGCTTTGTAAGAGCTAGAATCGATGGAGAGGTTTATGAGCTTTCGGATGATATAGATTTAGATAGAAACAAAAAACACAATATAGATATTATAGTAGATAGATTAGTTGTAAAAGAAGAAATAAAAAATAGATTATCTGAGTCAATTGAAACTGCAATGAAACATTCTAATAGTTTACTTAAAATTGATGTTCCAGGACAAGGAGAAAAATTATTTAGTGGAAATTACGCTTGTCCAGATTGCAATATAAGTTTTGAAGAACTAACACCAAGAATGTTTTCATTTAACAATCCATTTGGAGCATGTCCAGAATGTAGTGGAATTGGATATGTTATGAAA